>PDWI01000046.1_pt1 | contig 143787 bp, 135 predicted proteins | sample 1430891 | NCBI WGS metagenome assembly PDWI01 (sample SAMN01162508, study PRJNA174530) | Oral metagenome, whole genome shotgun sequencing project. | biome: Marine environment; feature: Marine mammal; material: Swab sample of the gingival sulcus; isolation source: swab sample of gingival sulcus...
CTGCGAATGCGAAGTTATCTTCAGCGTTTATATTTATGGTCCAGTTCTTTAACGTGTACCCCAAACCAAGAAACACGGCTCGCTTATAAATGCCTTATACCCCCGTCGAAACCTTTTCATCCCCATATAAGTGGAAAGTAGAAAGTTGCAGGCAAAAGAAAAACAAAACCTTAAAGCTAAAATTAAATACGAGATCTCTCGACTACGCTCGAGATGACAAGTACTGAGTTAACAACGACTTGGCTAATATCGCTTCATTTCGCGCGCTATGCGCCGATCGGCCTCTTTTTTGGCGATGGTCTGGCGCTTGTCGTACTGCCGCTTGCCCTTGGCAACGCCAATTTCGACTTTCATTTTGCCGGCCGGATTGATATAGACGCGCAGCGGCACAATCGTGTACCCCTTTTGGGCGATTAAGCCGATTAGCTTTCTAATTTCGCGCCTGTGCAGCAGCAATTTGCGATCGCGCAGCGGATCGACGTTGTTGCGGTTGCCAAATTCGTAGGGCGATACGTGCATACCTTTTAACCATACTTCTTCGCCCTTTATTTCGGCATACGATTCTTTGATGCTGACTTTGCCGGCGCGAAACGATTTCACTTCGGTGCCGACCAGTACAATGCCCGCTTCGATGGTGTCTTCGATAAAGTAGTCGTGGCGCGCTTTTTTATTATTTGCAATTAATTTGCCTATTGCCATAATGTCCTCTTTGCTAATAATCGACCATTAATATAGCACAGTTCATTAAATTTGGCAACTGATCGACGGTTTTGCAATCAAATTTTAATGTTGATAAAGTTAAAAAAGTAGCAAAGCAAGGTAACTGCAAATGCGAGATCTCTCCACTTCACTAACGTTTCGGTCGAGATGACAAATACGTGATTGTCAGCGAAACCAGAGCGGAGGTGCTTTATCTTTCTACTCTACTCTACTTTTGGCCGATGACCTTGCCGACAATTTTGTCTGCTGCAATACTGCCAAAGCTGCGGCTGTCGGTGCTGTCTGCAGCATTAATGCCAACCACAAAATAACGGCCTGCCCAATCAATTGACTGTATTTTTTTGATTATTAAATGCGCTTTGATATAAGGATGCTCACAAAGCACAATATCGCCAACCGCTGGCGCTACCAACTGGTAAGCCGCCTTATCGACGGCAATTTGGTCACCATCTAAATAGAGCGGAGACATTGAATCCCCGCTCACTGTTAGATAAATTATCATCTGTGCTGACTGCAACTAGCTGGCGGTATACCAAGCGACGTCGCGCCCTTTGGTCTGCCAGAAGATATTGTGTACTTGCTCGACGGCCGCCATTAGTTCTTGGGCGTGCTCTAAGCTAACTTCGACTTTGGTCGATGAACACAGTTTAGTGGCTTGCCAAATAACGCTGTGCAGTTCGGGGAACTTTTCCAAATGTACCGGCTTAAAGTAGTCTGTCCACAGCACTAATAATTCGGTTTTTGCAATGTGTGCCTGTTCTTCTTTAATGGCGGTATATCTGGCAAAAGTATTTAAATACGCGGTAAAGGCAGCTGCATCTGTCGTCGGCGGGGGCGTTAGCGCCAATAACTTTTTAGTCATTGACAGTACGGCTTCGGCAGCTATTCTGGCTGACGACGGGTCGTATACACCACAGGGGCCGTCGCAGTGTGCGTGTGCTATCATGTTGTCTTTTATCATAATTTCCTCCTAAAATGCTTTTGCTCGATAATATCTTATCATCATTTAATGTTACAATAATAACTTACCCCTCTAAGGCAGCCGCTAAACGGTTATCTACTGGGCGAGCACAAATTAAAACTATTCGCCGGTAATTACCTGAACTCGATCTGGCAGTAGATTTAAATTTGTGATGGCGTTGCGTTCACATTTTAGCAGCACAAGTTTCTTGCAGCTCAACAGCGGCGCAATATCGGTTACGTAGTTATCGGATATGTCGAGTATTTTTAGATTTGGCAAATGGGCGACAAAATCTAAATTTTCGATTTGATTATTTGCGACGTGAAGTTCTTCTAAGGCGCTAAAATGCTTGAAAAATTGGTCGGTATAGCCGCCCAACTTGCCGTATTGGTCGTCTGATAAATTGCTATTATTGATATTGATGTCGTTTAAGCTTAGCGCCTTTAAAACGCGATTATCGGCCATATTATCGAGGTCAAAGCAGATTATTTCATCGCCAAATTCTGGATTGTAAATTGATAATGTCTCTATCTGATTAGACGCAAATAATGAACCAATATAATATCTGCCCGTGCCGACGTGAGACAAATATATCGTTAAATGTGTTAACGCCGGCAGTTGCGCGATTGCCGACAACCTTTCGGTATTTTCACTGGTACTACTGATTTTAATTTTTAGCTCTTTTAGGTTTTTAAACTGCGCTATAACGCCATCATTCATCGAATAGTCGGTCGTTATATTTAAATTTTCTAGCCCGACCACGCCATCGAGCGCACCTAAATACTGTGCATCAAATACGGCGTCTTTCAGCAGCGCTAGCCCACTTAAATTTGGCAACATATCTTCTGCCACGTCAAGCGATGACAATGTCAATTCTTTCAGATTTTTTATCGTCGCCAGCGCCGATACGTCGGCTAAATCGTATAAATTCATTAAGCTAAGCTGTGTCAAGGTGACATTATCGCGCAGTGGTTCAATGTCTATTATCGGTATGTGCTGCAACTTTAAGCTATTTAATTTCGGCATCGTCTTTATAAAATCGAGATTTCGCAGTTGATTGATATGACTGAGTTCAAGTTCTTCAATATTTGGCATGCCATAAAAAAAGTCTATTTCAGAGAGCGCTGCATCTGCATATAATTTTAATCTAAGAGACTTCAAATGCGTCAAGCTAACCAAAAAATTGAGATTAATTTTTTGATCGTCATTAATCGCATCTAACTGTAGCGCTTCCAGATTTTTCAGTTTGGCCAATTCCGCCAGTTCTTTAGTTTCGCCGACGTAGTCAATTGACAGACTTTTCAGCCCGCTAAATACGGCTATATCGCCGTCGCCTAACCGCATGTAATCAATGGCGAGTTTTTCGATTGCGGCGGGGTCGTAAAATGCATCGATCAAACTGGCAAAACTATCTCCTCGATAGTATGTTAACTTTTGCAAGTTTTTATAATTATTTTGACTGTAAGAATCTTTTTCCCATTCAAATTTTCCGTATTTGCCAAAACCGGCGTTGACGACATTTGTAAAAACCTGTAAATCGCGCTTTTCAACATATGCCGTGCTGTCGATAAAGACGCTTTTCATATCAATTGGTTCGCCTGTTTGCGCTACTGAAAAAGCGTAGTCAAAACGCCAAGGATACTTGTCGGCATTGGGCCAGTCTAAAGCGGGGCAATCTCTCAAAACCTGCAAATACTTTATTTTTTGGTAGTCTTCAGCCGTAATGTCGGCTAAGTCTTTGCCGTAAACTCGCTCGACAAAGGCTATAAACGGCTCACTTTGCGGCACTGTTCGGTACGAATAGACCACTGTATTTTCGCCTTGAAAATTTATTATGCCATAAGCTAACAGCGCGACGACGATAAAGATAATTGCCAGTAATTGGCCGATTGTCAGCTTTGTCGCGCGCGGTGCCGGTATTTCGTTGGCCGCGCCGGCATAATTATTTATATTAATATTGATAACTGTTGGCTTTTCGTCTTCGATATATAACGCGGCCTTACAGGCAGGACATTCATAAGAATTATTGGCAATCGCCTTTTTAATCTTAAATGAAAAACCACAACTGGGGCAGGCTATTTTTTGTATCTTCATTTTTACACCCGATAGAATAATTGTTTACTGTGTAGAACTTTATATTTTTTTGACGACGGCCACCACCAAGGCAAACAGCAAGAGCGCGCCACCTAACAGGCCCGAGGGCGTTGCGGTTTCGCTCAGTAAGGTGGTTGCCATAATCAGTGTAAAGAGCGGTTCGCCCAGCAAAATGATGCCAACCGCCTCGGGCGATGCAACACTTTGCGCCTTGGTTTGAATATAGGTCGTCAGCAGCGTGCCAAATATCGCCACAATTAAAACAACCGGCCAACTGGCCACAATTGACATGGGGTCAAATGTTTCCACTGTCAGCGATGCAATCAACGACCAAATGGCGACGATTAACAAGATGATAAAGGTCAGCTGGTTTTCGTCGATTTCATCGATGTATTTATCGATGTACATAATGTAAAAGGTATAGGTCAGTGAACAGAGCAGCGCAAAAAAGTCGCCGTAGTTAAAGCCGATGCCATCGAGCCCACTAATTAAATAGAGGCCAATTAACGACAACCCCACCGTCAGCAGCACCCAGCGAGTGGGCATTTTGCGCTTGACAATCAGCTGAAAAATCGGTACCCCAAGCACTGATAACGACACCAAAAAACCCGCCTTGGAGGCAGATGTATACTTTAATGCCACAATTGCAAAATAATAGGCTAAAAACAGAAAAAAGCCAGTATACGCGCCGTGCATCAGGTTGGCTTTAGTAAATTTTATCTGTTTATAGCGCAGCGCGTAGAACAAGATAAGGGCCACGCCAAAGCGCCCCAACATAAAATGAGCGGGCGCCATGTCGCTAATAAACAGCTTCATCACTATCGATGTTGCCGCCCATAAAAACGACAATAAAAACAACAGCAGATAGGCCACTTTTAAGCTAAGTGTCTTTGGTTTATTCATGTTTGTCAAAGTATTCCTCTAAAAAGACGCGCACGCCGTCTTCATCGCTGGTCAACGTCTGGTAGTCGGCGACGGCTTTGACCGATTCTACGGCATTGCCCATCGCCACGCCAACTGCTGCGTTTTTAATCATGTCAATATCGTTGGGGCTGTCGCCAAAGGCGATGACGTCGGCTTGGGCGACGCCGTGTATGTCCATTAAGTGCTGTATCGCCGTCCACTTCGACGTGCCAGCCTTGACGACGTCGAGTAGGCCAATATTAGAGTAGACTAAAAAGACGCCGTCAATTTTTTCGAGATCGGCGACGACGGCGGCCAAATCAAATGTGCCATCGTCAAACATGCCAAACTTGTAGACGATATTGCCGTCCAAGGTCTGCCTTAAATCGGGCGCGATGATAACTTCTTTAATGTGTTTAATTTTGGCGCCGTCGTTATAGGCCTTAAAGCGCGCCGCAACGTGCTCTAGGCGATTGGCATAAATAGTGTCTTCGGTGTAGTAATGGTGATAAATATTGTGCTTTTGAAAGACGTCGAGAACGCGCGCGACCGTCGCGCCGTCCAGTGCATCGGCGACAATGCGACGATTGACGTGGTCGTACAAGGTGGCGCCATTGCAGCCTACATAGCTGATGTCGAGTTCTAGCTCTTCTTTAATGGCGCGCGCCGACGACAAGATGCGGCCCGTCGCAATGACGACGATGTGGCCAGCTGCCACTAACTGATGTAAGTATTGGCGCGTCGCCGGCGATACGGTATGGCTACTGCTCAGTAGCGTTCTATCAATATCGATTGCAATTAACTTTCTATTCATGTGCCGGCTCCTGCACTTGTAATGTCTCTATTTTTTCAAGTATGTAAAAATCAATTTCGCGCATTGCCACGTCGACGCGGTCGACGCGCACTTTGACGACATCGCCCACCGTATAGACATTTTTGGTGCGCTCGCCAATTAAGCGCAAATGCTCGGCGTCGTACTTATAGTAGTCGTCTTCCAACATATTGATGTGCGTTAGCCCCTCTACCGTGTTTGCCAACTCGGTAAAAATGCCAAAGCCGGTCACCGACGAAATAATGCCCTCAAAAGTTTCACCGATAAAGTCGCGCATGTACTCGGCCTTTTTCATGTCGTCGGTTTCGCGTTCGGCCTGTTCGGCGACGCGCTCTTGTTCAGACGACTGCAAGCTGGCCGCCTCGACAATGCCCTTTAATTGCTGGCTGCGCTGTTCGCTCAATTGGCCGTGCAACAATTCCTTTAAGATGCGGTGTATTTGCAGGTCGGGGTAGCGCCTTATCGGCGATGTAAAGTGGCAATAATACTGCGCCGCCAAGCCAAAATGACCACTGCAAATTGGTGAATACTTGGCCTGTTTAAGCGACCTAAGCATTAATTTATTGATAATGTGCTCTTCTTTTTTACCCTTTACTTCAGCCAATAAACGCTGTACTTCCTTGGGGTGTAGCTCGTCTGCCGCGCCCTTTAGACGATAGCCAAAATTGTGCAAAAACTTATTAAATTCGGCAATGCGCTCGGCGGCAGGGTCTTCGTGTATGCGGTAGACAAAGGGCTGCTCTAGCCAAAAGACGTGCTCGGCCACCGTTTCGTTGGCCGCCAGCATAAATTCTTCGATAATGCGATTGGCAATGCGCCGTTCGCGGTTGACAATTTTAATCGGCTTGCCGGTTTCATCTAGTTCAATGTAGGGTTCGGCGAACTCAAAGTCAATTGCACCGCGCGCGGTGCGCTTAGCGCGCAAAATTTTAGACAGTTCGGCCATATCCTTAAACATGGCGACCAGGTCTTGGTATTCGTCTACTTTGGCATCTGGCGCACCCTCTAAAATATCGCTGACAGCGCGATAGGTCATGCGCCTGTTCGACTTGATGACCGACTCGTAAATATCGTATTTGACAACCTTGCCGTCGCCATCAATTTCCATTTCACAGCTCATCGTCAGGCGATCGACATTGGGATTAAGGCTGCAAATGCCATTAGATAAAGCCTTTGGCAGCATCGGTATCACCCGATCGATCAGGTAAACACTGGTCGCCCGCTTGAGCGCTTCTCGATCGAGTTTGCTATTTTCGGCGACGTAGTGCGCGACGTCGGCAATGTGTACGCCCAAGTAATAATTGCCATTATCGAGTTTTTTAACCTGTACGGCATCGTCTAAATCTTTGGCGTCGGCACCGTCAATTGTAATGATTAATTCACTTCTTAAGTCTCTGCGCCCGGCAATCGCGCTAGCCGGAACGTCTTGGGCAATGGCAGCGGCTTCGCGCTCGACTTTTTGCGGAAAGGCTTCCGGCAAATTGTACTTGCGAATGACCGACAGCACGTCGACGCCGGCCTCTTCGATAAAGCCGAGCACTTCGCTGACGACGCCCTCGGGGTTGCGCCGACCCTGTGGCCACTTGGTAACTTTGACGACCACCTTTTGGCCGTCTTTGGCCGCGCCAAAATCTTCGCGATGAATAAAGACATCTTGCGGTAATTTTGGATTATCGGGCGTTACAAAGCCAAATTTAGCGTTGCTGTCAAAGGTGCCGACGATGTAGTCGTTGGCGCGTTTAATAATTTTAACGACTTCGCCCTCGGGGTTTTCGCCACCCTGTTGGCCGGTCAATTTACAGTACAGCAAATCGCCGTGCATGGCGCCGTTTAAATCGCCCGCCGCAATGAAAATATCGGGCGTTTTACCGTCTTGGCGGCGCACAAAGGCAAAGCCTTTTTGCGTGCCCGACAGCGTGCCCAAAACCATGTCCATCAATTCGGGCAGGGCGTATTTGTTCTTTTTGGTGCGTATCAATTGGCCGCTCTGTTCGAGTTCGTGCAATACATCTAAAAAGTCGGCCGCGGCGCTTTTATCTATATCAAATTGTCCAAATAAGTCGATATCTAATGCCGGCTTGCCAAGTTCTCGCAAGGCATCGAGTATCATTTGTTTTGTCACTTTCATCAGTAACCTCCTCTGTGCTAATATCTATATTATTATAACACAGTTTTGGCAAATTGCGCAGTTGACTGGCCATAATTACAATTGCAACTATCTTATTTTTTGTTTCTGCGGTATAATGACATAAGAGCAAAAGGAGGACGCTATGTCAGATCATCACGATTGTAATTGCGGCTGCAGCTGTGGCCACGACCACCACAATGTGCAAACCATTGAATTGACGACCGACGACGGCAATGCCTTAACCTGCCAAGTCATCGGCACATTTGAACTAGACGGTAACGACTATATTGCGCTGTTGCCAGAAGACTGCGAAGACGCCTTTATCTACGGCTTTGTCGAAGACGGCGACGAAATTGAATTGCGCAAAATTGACGCCGATCAAGAATTTGAAAAGGTATCACAACACTTTTTAAGTTTTTACGAATGACAATGACAAAAAGGGGCTGTTGCAAAGTGACTAAAACGTCACCTGCAACAGCCCCTTTGTTTCTTTGTTTTTACAGTAAGGTAAACTGTGTAAATAAGGTTGAGAATACCAGCGCGACAATTGTCATCAACTTAATTAAGATGTTAATTGACGGGCCCGATGTATCCTTAAATGGATCGCCGACCGTGTCGCCGACGACAGAAGCCTTGTGCGCTTCTGAACCCTTACCACCGTGGTTGCCCTCTTCAATATACTTTTTGGCATTATCCCATGCACCGCCGGCATTTGACATAAAAATTGCCATCAATACGCCCGTGACGAGCGCGCCGGCCAACATGCCACCGAGCGCTTCTGGGCCCAAGATAAAGCCGACGGCGAGCGGTGCCAATACCGCCATTACGCCGGGAACTAACATTTCTTTTAATGCCGCGCGCGTTGAAATATCGACGCACTTGGCGTATTCTGGCGTCGCTTCACCCTCCATAATACCGGGAATTTCTTTGAACTGACGACGCACTTCTTCAATCATTTCAAAGGCCGCACGGCCAACCGATTCCATCGTCAAGGCCGAGAAGATAAATGGCAACATACCACCGATAAATAGGCCGACGACGACGCTTGGATTGAGTATGTCAATTGTCTTTAAGTCAATTGCCTGTGAATACGACGCAAACAAGGCCAGTGCCGTCAAGGCTGCCGAGCCAATTGCAAAGCCCTTGCCGATGGCCGCCGTCGTGTTGCCGACGGAGTCGAGCTTATCGGTAATTTTGCGCACTTCTTTGGGCAGCTCACACATTTCGGCAATACCGCCGGCGTTGTCGGCGATTGGGCCGTAGGCGTCAACTGCTACCGTAATGCCGGCAGTCGACAGCATGCCGACGGCTGCCAGAGCGATGCCGTAAAGGCCGGCAAAGCGGTGCGCCACCAGCGTTGCGGTGCTGATAATTAAAATTGGGCCGCCCGTTGACAACATGCCGACGGCCAAGCCACTGATAATTGTCGTCGCCGGGCCGGTAACTGATTGCTCGGCAATTTTTTTAACTGATTTATATTCGCCCGATGTAAATACTTCGGTAAAGTAGGCAATGACGAGACCGGCCACTAAGCCAGACACGACGGCTAAGAAGCCACTGATATTGCCCAGTAGTTGTTGACTCATAAAATACGATGCGACGACGACTAAACCCGAGCTAATATAGGTGCTCATTTTAAGCGCCTGATGCGGGTCTGAATTTTCGTCGCCCTTGACGAAGAAAGTACCGATAATTGAAGCGATAATGCCAACTGATGCTAAAAGCAATGGAAATGCAACATAGCCGGCTTGACCATTGGCCAATGTGACGGCTGCTACAATTGAGCCGACATACGATTCGAACAGGTCGGCACCCATGCCGGCGACGTCGCCGACGTTATCGCCGACGTTATCGGCAATAACCGCTGGGTTGCGCGGGTCGTCTTCGGGAATACCGGCTTCGACCTTACCGACGAGGTCGGCACCGACGTCGGCCGCTTTGGTGTAAATACCACCGCCGACGCGGGCAAATAATGCAATCGATGATGCGCCCAAGCTAAAGCCGGTAACGTATTGAATGTCAAAGAAGATGCTCAATACGCCGATGCCGAGTAGGCCTAAGCCGACAACCGACATACCCATGACGGCACCGCCTGAAAAGGCGATTGACAAGGCGCGGTTCATGCCCTCTTCTTTAGCGGCGTTAGCCGTTCGGACATTGGCCTTAGTGGCAACTTGCATGCCAAAGTAGCCCGCCAAGCCAGAAAAGGCGGCGCCAAATAAAAAGCTAATACCGGTTTTATAGCTAATGCCGACCGATACGACGATAAACAAGATGGCGCCAAAGATTAAGAGTGATTTATACTGGCGCTTTAAAAAGGCCATCGCCCCCTGCTGAATGTAAGTAGATATTTCTTTCATGCGATCGCCGCCGACCGCTACGCGATTGATTTTTAACGTCAAAGTATAAGCAAAGATGAGTGCTAAAAAGCCGACAATCGGCGCAATATAGTTTTCCATTTAGTTTGACCTCCGTCTACTTAAAAATGGCAATCGCCAAAGCGCTTACAATAAACACGGCAGCCGATATTTTAGTTATTTTCTCAAATAACGCATCATACCCCTGCGCCTTTTGCTTACCGAACAACTGCTCTGCACCGCCGCCGATTGAGCCAGATAAACCAGCACTTTTACCAGACTGCAATAGAATACTGGCAATTAATATTAGTGAAGATACCACTAACAAGATTGTCGCTACGATAGTCATTACTTCCTCCTTATTTCTTCTCGTTATGATACCCAACCATCTGACGACGCTTGGGATTTTTTTCTGATAGAGCAATTCTATCACAGCCTTTGGCGGTAATCAATGGCGGTTTACAATAAAATTGCCGTTTTTGCAAAAAACCCAGCTTAATTGGCGACTTTTCAGCGCATTAGCTGGGTTTTTATATAATCTTGCTCAGTTTGCCGCTTAGTGAGAGATCTCTCCACTCGACTTCGTCTCGGTCGAGATGACAAAAAGAGACTTGACACGGCTCGGTCGAGATGACAAAAAGTAACTCAATAAAGCTCGGCCGAGGGATAAAAAGCAACTTAATGCAGCTCGGTCGAGATGACAAGTTGAAATCAGGCAGCTCAAAATAACATTGCTGAGGGCCTTACTTTAAATTGTAAAAGGCCTTTCTAGCGGCGTAAATGGCCGTGTCTTCGAGCATTTCTTCAATTCTAAGCAGCTGATTGTACTTGGCGACGCGGTCAATTCTGGCCGGTGCGCCCGTTTTAATTTGACCGGCGTTGGTGGCGACGGCCAAATCGGCGATAATCGATTCGTCGGTTTCGCCCGAACGGTGTGAAATAACCGTCGTAAAGCCGGCGCGCTTGGCCATTTCGATGGCATCTAGCGTTTCGGTCAGCGTGCCAATTTGATTGAGTTTAATCAAAATTGAATTGGCATTAGCGCCTTCAATACCGCGCGCCAAGCGCTCGGTATTGGTGACGAATAGATCGTCGCCGACGATTTGAATTTTAGCGCCCAATTTTTCGACCATTAACTGCCAGCCGTCCCAATCTTCTTCGTCGAGACCGTCTTCAATTGAAATAATTGGATACTTTTCGACCAAGCTGGCGTAGTAGTCGACCAGTTCGGCCGATGTAAAGGTCTTGCCTTCGCCCGCTAAATTGTAAATGCCCTTGGCCTTGTCGTAAAACTCGCTAGCGGCCGCATCAACTGCCAACAAGACGTCTTCGGCCGGTTTATAGCCGGCTTTTTCAATTGCCGCGACGATAACTTTTAAGGCTTCTTCATTTGACGGCAAGTTCGGCGCAAAGCCGCCTTCGTCACCGACGCCAGTTGCCAAGCCCCGCTCATTTAAAACGCCCTTTAGCGCGTGGTAAATTTCGGTGCCCATGCGCAGCGCTTCGCGATAAGTTTTTGGGCCAACTGGCATAATCATAAATTCTTGAATGTCGACATTATTATCGGCATGTGAACCGCCATTTAAAATATTCATCATCGGCGTCGGCAATGTTTTGGCGTTGACGCCACCAATGTACTGGTAGAGCGGAATGTCTAACGATGCCGCCGCCGCCTTGGCGACTGCCAGCGACACGCCGAGTATGGCGTTGGCGCCCAGCTTGCCCTTGTTGGCCGTGCCGTCTAATTCAATTAACAACTGATCGATGGCAACTTGCTCAGTGGCGTCGTAACCGATCAATTCGGGCGCGATAATTTCGTTGACGTTTTCAACTGCCGTCAACACGCCTTTGCCCAAATAGCGCGATTTGTCGCCATCGCGCAGTTCGACCGCCTCAAATGCGCCAGTTGAAGCGCCCGACGGAATGCCAGCGCGGCCAACTGCACCATCTTCTAAATAGACTTCAACTTCAACTGTCGGGTTGCCGCGCGAGTCCAATATTTCGCGTCCATATAAACCAATAATTGTCGACATTTTACCTCCTTGATTAAGCCAAGCCATTAACAACACTAATGGCTACCAATGGCTTGAGCACACTGTTTAATTACTTGATAATGCGGATGTTGCCGATAATTGGCAATTCTTTCATTTCTTCGTTGTAAGCATTTACCATGCCCAAAATCATAAAGACTAAGCTGATGATCCAGCCGGCCAGGCTTAAAATCCAACCGACATAGGGAATCACCCAGCTGGCAACTGTAAATACGATGCCGAGAATAAATACGAGAAGTCCTTGGTTGGCGTGAAAGCGATAGAATTCATTTTTGCTATCAACTATCAATGGAATAATAAATAAAATCCAAATGTAAGCGACAAAGGCTACCCACTTGTTTGTTTCTTGAACATTTCCGTTTTCTGACATAATTTCCTCCTCAATTAAAAATTAATAAGTTGTATAAAATCCTCAGATTTTAACGATGCACCACCAACTAGTGCGCCATCAATATCTGATTGATTCATAATTTGTTCGACGTTGGCCGGCTTAACGCTGCCACCGTACTGAATGCGAACGGCCTCTGATATTTCTTCGTCGTATAGCTCTTTGACGACATTTCTAATATGGGCAATCATTTGATTGGCATCTGCCGCGCTAGCCGTCTTGCCAGTGCCAATTGCCCAAATTGGTTCGTAGGCGATTACCAAATCGGCTACTTGCGCCGCGGCAAGCGCCGCCAAGCCCTTTCTTATTTGGCTTTCGACCACTTTTTGCGCCTCGCCCGCTTCGCGCTGTTCCAGCGTTTCGCCGACGCAGACGATTGGCTTAATGCCGACTGCAAAGGCCTTCAACAACTTTTTGTTGACCGTTTCGTCGGTTTCATTGTAATACTGCCGCCGCTCAGAATGGCCGATAATGACGTAGTCAATCGCCAATTCTTTGAGCATTAAAGGCGATATTTCGCCGGTAAAAGCGCCCTTTTCTTCGTAGTGCATGTTTTGGGCGGCAATTTTAATCTTTGAACCGGCAGCTGCCGCCTTGAGATCTTTTAACAGTGTAAACGGTGCACAAATTGCCACTTCGACGTCGGTTTTGGCCACTTCGCCCTTAATGTCGGCGACAAAGGCGACGGCCTCGTCGATCGTCTTGTGCATTTTCCAATTGCCCGCAATAAATGGTATTCTCATAATTTCCTCTATTTCTCGCTAATTGCCACAATGCCGGGCAATTGCTTACCTTCTAAATATTCAAGTGATGCGCCGCCGCCAGTCGATATATGGCTGAACTGGTCGGCAAAGCCCAAATCGATTGCCGCTGCCGCCGAATCGCCGCCGCCGATAATTGTATCACAATTGTCGAGCTGGGCAATTGCCTTACAAACGCCAATCGTACCAGTGGCGAAATTGGCCATTTCAAACACGCCCATCGGGCCATTCCAAACGACAGTGCGGGCATTTTTTAGCTGTTCACTAAACAGTGCAACAGTTCGCTCGCCAATGTCGAGCCCCATTTCAGCGGCGCCAATATCGTCGACGCTCGCCGTGCGACTAGCTGCATCATTGCTAAATTCTTTTGTCAAGACGACATCGACCGGCAAGACGATTTCGGCACCGCGCGCCGCCGCCTTTCCCAACAGCGCGCTGGCGAGTGCAATTTTATCTTCTTCGAGCAGCGATTTGCCCACCGGCTTGCCCTGCGCCTTTAAAAAGGTGAACATCATGCCGCCGCCGATTAAAATTTTATCGGCCTTGTCGATTAAACTTTCAATCACGCCAATTTTATCCGATACCTTGGCGCCGCCTAAAATGGCGACGAGCGGCCGCTTTGGCGCGGCGACGACTCCGCCGATAAACCTAATTTCTCTTTCCATCAAAAAACCAGCGGCCGTTTCAAGATGCGTCGCAATGCCGACATTTGAGGCGTGTGCGCGGTGCGCCGTGCCAAAGGCGTCGTTGACAAACAAGTCGCCGAGCGATGCCCAATAGGCGCCGAGCGCCTCGTCGTTTTTAGTTTCACCGGCCTCAAAACGCGTGTTTTCAAACAACAGTATTGCGCCATCTTGCAGTGTGGCGATGGCATTTTCCAACTCTGCGCCGCGCGTTGCCGCGACAAATTTAACTGGTTTTTCGAGCAGTTCAGACAATCTTTCGGCGACCGCTTTAAGCGATTTCGTCTTTTTGTCTTCGGCCGTCTTTACCTTGCCGAGGTGCGAAAAGGCAATTACCTTTGCACCGTTGTCGAGCAGGTAATTTATGGTCGGCAGTGCCGCGACGATGCGATTGTCATTTGTTATCACACCGTCTTTCATCGGCACATTAAAGTCGACGCGCAACAACACGCGCTTGCCACTAACTGTTAAATCGGTTACGATTTTTTTTGCCATGTTTTCACCTAAATGCCTACTTGGTAAAGGTTGTCACTTTTGTCGCCAAGCGAACCAACTGTGACACATAAGACATTTCGTTGTCGTACCAAGACAACACTTTAACCAATTGCTTGCCGTCGACTTCTAAAATAGTAGTTGAAAGCGCATCGAATAGTGAACCGTAAGATGTGCCGATGACATCAGTTGACACAATTGGGTCTTCGGTATAGCCGAGCGTTTCATTGGCGGCGGCTTTCATGGCGGCGTTAACTTCTTCCACCGTAACTTTTTTGTCGAGTTCGACGACCAAGTCGACGGCCGAGCCCGTCACTGTCGGCACGCGTAGCGCCATGCCGTCTAATTTGCCGTTTAATTTGGGGAGTACCAAGCCAACTGCAGCGGCTGCACCAGTTGAGGTCGGCACGATATTTTCAGCGGCCGCTCTGCCGCGACGCGCCTTAATGCCTTTTTTGTGAACGGCATCGAGTGTATTTTGATCGTTGGTATAGGCGTGAACGGTCGTCATTAAGCCCTTGACGATGCCAAAGTTGTCATCTAACACCTTGGCAACCGGCGCCAAACAGTTTGTCGTACAAGATGCGCCCGAAATAATTAAATCGCCCTCGTCTAAAACGTCGTCATTGACATTGTAGACAATTGTTTCAACGCCACCCTTGGCCGGTGCCGAAATGACGACGCGCTTGGCGCCGGCATCGATATGTGCTTGCGCCTTATCCTTCGTGGTGTAAAAACCGGTACATTCTAAGACGACGTCGACGTCGAGCTCGCCCCAAGGCAAATTGGCGGCGTCTTTTTCGGCGTATACTTTAATCGCCTTGCCGTCGACGACCAGCGAATCGCCCTCAAACGAAACGCCGTCGAGTTTGTAGTTGCCCTGTGCCGAGTCGTACTTTAACAAATACGCCAAATCTTCAGCATTCGATAAATCGTTAATTGCCACGATGTCAAATTCTGGTTGGCCAAACATTTTTCTAAATGCCAATTTACCAATTCTGCCAAAACCATTAATTGCTACTCTCGTTACCATATGTTCCTCCTTAAAAACTATGCACATACTATTGCATATCTAGCAAAGCGATTGATTAAATCAAACCGACTTTTTGCAAAATCATTACCTTTATTTCTACCCACTAATGCCCAAAATAAGCAGTCAAACCAATTTTTTTGTTATAATATTAGCAAGCTAATAGCGCTTGCGCTTGGCCGAACTGGCAATGCCCAAGGCATCGCGATATTTGGCGATGGTGCGGCGCGAAATGGCAACGCCAATTTGAGCCAATTGGTCGGCGATTTTTTGATCGCTGACCGGTTTGCGAGCGTCTTCTTGGGCGATAATATCGCCAATTACCGACTTAATGCTCTCGGCCGAAACCGACGTGCCGTGGGCGTCGGCCACGCCGCTCGGGAAAAAAAACTTTAGTTCAAAGATGCCACGCTGACACTGTAAATACTTGCCGTTAATTGCCCGGCTAACCGTCGACTCGTGTACGCCCACCGCGGCGGCGACGTCTTTTAAGTTGAGCTGTTTTAAATAAAGTGTGCCCTTGTCAAAGAATTCAATTTGCCGTTCGACGATGGCCTCGACCACGCTGCGAATTGTCGATCCGCGCTGCTCAATGCTCTTTATCACGTTGAGCGCGCCGTTCAATTTGCCGTGAATGTAGCTGGCCGTCACCGGATCAAGCTGCTTGGCCTGTAATATTTGTCGATAATAGCGATTGATCTTGAGGCGCGGAAATGTGTTTTCGTTCATAAAAATTACGTATTCGCCGTCGATTTTTTTTAAACTGACATCGGGTTCTAAATAGCCAATGCGCGCGCCCTTGTCGTAGGCCAAGCCGGGGCGCGGATTGAGCGTTTTAATTAAATCACACGACTGCTGAACGCGATCGCAAGTTTGATCGAGCGACTGGGCAATTTGCTTAATGCGGTTATTGGCCATTTCATCGAGTTGAAATTCGACGATGTGAAGCGCAATCGGATCGTCGATGTGCTTCATATTGAGCTGAATTTTCAAACATTCGGCCAAATTGCGCGCCGCCACGCCAAACGGTTCAAAGGTCTGCAACAGGGCAATCATTGCTTCAACTGCCGGCGCTGTGGTATCAAATGTCGCGCATAGCTCGGTTATATCGATATACAGGTAGCCGGCCGTGTCGATGTGCTCAATTAAATACTTGGCAAGCCGATTTTCTTCGGCTGTTAAATTGAGCATGCCCAACTGACTGTTGAGATGGTCGTGCAGCGTTTCAGCCGCCGCGACGACCTGTTCGTAATTGTAGTTCTGGTCGGGGTCGTAATAGTTGCCGCGATAACCAGCATAGCCTTGACCATCGCCCGCCAGCCAAGTTATTTTATCGAGCGCCTGTTGGGCCGCTTCAACGCGGTTGGCGACTTCGCCGCGCTGGGCGTTATCGCTTTCTTCAAAATACTCCAAAAGTGGATTTTCCAACATTTGGTCATCGATATAGCCTTTCAATTCAATTGCATTGTATTGCAAAATTTCGATCGCCTGCCGCAGGGCCGGCGTCATAACCAATTTTTGCGATTGCTGCAATTGTGTTTGAAATTGTAAATCCATCGCTAAACCCTTTATCTAAAGCAACCCCCGTTTTCTCTATTATAACATATGGCATCGTCTTTACACTAGCAAAAACCATGCCATATTACATCTTTTGTGTATTATTTCTGTCGCCACCAATTTTTAATTGCCGCGATAATTTTAGCACAGGCCGTGCCGTCACCATAGGGATTTTCGGCGCTGGCCATTTTTTGATAATACGCTGCATCGTCTAACAGACGACAGGCCTCGGCCAATATGCTGTCGGTGGCAACGCCGGCCAAGGCAATGGTGCCGGCCTCAAGCGCTTCGGGGCGTTCGGTTTCGGTGCGCAGCACGACAACTGGTTTAGCGAGCGCCGGTGCCTCTTCTTGCAAGCCACCCGAATCGGTTAAAATTAAGTGGGCACGCGCCATCAAATGGGCAAATGGCTTATAGGCCAGCGGTTCGATTAAGTGAACGCGTGTGACACCGGCTAATATCTCGTTGGCAACGGTCTGCACCTTTGGGTTGAGATGAACCGGATAGACGATGACGACGTCATCATAGCGCTCGGCCAATTGTTTAATGGCCCGAAAAATCGCCCGCATGCGATCGCCCAAATTTTCGCGGCGATGCGCCGTTACGACAATCAGCCGCTCGGCGCCGCCCACGATGTCGGCAAGGCGCTTATCGACGAACTGATAAGGCTGCGCCGTCACCCATTTAATGGCGTCAATACTGGTGTTGCCGGTGATGTAAATGTGGTCAGCGGCGATGTTTTCGGCGATTAAATTTTGTTTATTGCGCACAGTTGGCGCAAAGTATATATCGGCCAGTGCGTCAATTAAGCGGCGGTTCATCTCTTCGGGAAAGGGCGACCACTTGTCGTTACTGCGCAAACCGGCCTCGACGTGACCAACTGCATACTTTTTATTGTAGGCGGTAAAGGCGGCGGCAAAGGCCGTCGAGGTGTCGCCGTGCACCAATACCAAATCGGGGTCAACTTCGTCGAGCACTTTGTCAAAGCCACTCAGCGTTCGGCCCATAATGTCGACCAAACTCTGATTGGGCTGCATAATATTTAAGTCGTAGTCGACATTAAGTGCAAATAAATCGATCACCTGATCGAGCATTTGGCGGTGCTGACCGGTGACGCAAACTTTTGATTCCAGCCAAGCGACGTCGGCCATCTGCACGATAAGGGGTGCCATCTTGGTGGCCTCGGGGCGCGTGCCAAAGACCGATAGCACCTTTAGCTTTTTCATATTATCTCCTACAATGCTAGATTTTATTTTTAATGCTCTGCCGAATTGGAATGACAATCAGCAGCGCGGCCACGGCAATAACCAGCGCCATTTGAAAATACTGTTTCTGCAATAGCAATACGCCGCTTAAACCGAGTAGCGAATTGACCAAATAGAGAAACAAAACGGTGCGCTTTTGACCAAAGCCCAAGTCGAGCACGCGGTGATGCAAGTGGCCGCGGTCGGCCTCAAAGGGGTGCTTGCCGGCCGCAGTGCGCCGAATAATTGCATAAAATGTATCAAATATTGGAATGCCCAATGCCAAAACTGGCGCAAAAAAGGTAAAGGCCGTCGAAATTTTTAATGTGCCCTCTATCGAAATTACCGCCAAAATAAAGCCCAAAAATAAAGCGCCCGTATCGCCGATAAAGATGCGCGCCGGATTGAAATTATAGGGTAAAAAGCCCAAACAGGCCCCCGCCACAATCAAGGTCATCACGGCCACTTCAATGCGGCCGTTGGCAAAGGCGACGTAGGCCAAGGTAAAGGCCGATATGGTGGCAATGCCGCCCGACAAACCGTCGAGACCATCGATTAAATTGAGCGTATTGGTGATGCCGACGACCCATAAGATGGTGACGACGACGCTCAAAAATTCGTCCATCGGTATGCTCTGCGACAAATTGAAAATGCTCGAAACGCTGATGATGCGCACGTCGGCAAACACCAAAATAAAGGCCACTACAATTTGAATTAGCAGCTTATACTTGGCGCTAATCGGCTTAATGTCGTCGACGATGCCCGTCAAGACGATCAACAACGCGCCGACCATAATACCCATCATTTTGTTGAGCGGATAGTCAATAAAGACGAACAGGCAAAACATCACCGCCACAAAGATGCCCAAACCACCCAGTCGCGGAATCGGCTCTTTGTGGATGCGACGCTCATCGAGCGGCACGTCAATGGCGCCGATGTGGTGTGCCACCTTAATGACAATTGGCATCGACAAAAAAGAGATGAAAAAGGCCGCCAGCATCGGCATGAATAATCTTAGAACAATTGGGCTCATAAAATCCTCGTATTACTTGGTGCCAAACAACCTGTCACCAGCATCGCCCAAACCGGGCACAATGTAAGCGTGATCGTTCAATTTTTCGTCAATTTTAGCGACGTAAATATCGACGTCGGGGTGTTCTTTTTGAATTGCCGCAATGCCCTCGGGGCAACCCAATAGACAGACAAATTTAATGTCTTTTGCGCCCTTTTCCTTTAAGAAAGTAATTGCCGCATTGGCCGACCCGCCGGTTGCCAGCATTGGGTCGAGCAAGTAGAGTTGGCGCTCGGCAATATCGGTTGGCAATTTACAGTAGTATTCAACCGGTTTTAGCGTTGCGGGGTCGCGGTATAGGCCGATGTGGCCAACGCGCGCCGTCGGCAATAAATTCAAGAATCCGTCAACCATGCCGAGGCCAGCGCGCAGTATTGGAATAATGCCCTGCTTTAAGCCAGAAATTGTCTTGCCCTGCATTTTGGTAATTGGCGTTTCAATTTCAATGTCTTCGAGCGGAATTTCACGCGTCACTTCATACGCCATTAGCATCGACACTTCTTTAACCAGTTCGCGAAACTCTTTTGAGCCCGTCGCGCTGTCTCTGATAACGCTCAATTTGTGCTGAATTAATGGATGATCCATTTCAAATACTTTGCCCATAATTACTCCTTATCAGTTTCGGTTTCAATTGCCATTATCTTGGCGACCCGACGGGCGTGGCGCCCACCTTCAAAGGTCGCTGCCAAATAGGCGTCGACAATGCGCTTGGCCAATTCGACGCCGAGCACGCGACCGCCCATTGCAATCATATTTGCATCGTTGTGGCGCGCCGTCATTTCAGCCGAAAAGACATCGCTTAACAGCGCGCAGCGAATGCCCTTTACTTTATTGGCACTCATCATAATGCCCTGTCCCGTACCACAGATGACGATGCCGCGCGGACAATCGCCACGCTGTACCGCCTTGGCGACGCGGTAGCCGTAGTCGGGGTAGTCGCAAGACAACTCGCTATCGGTACCGAAGTCGACGACGTCAAAGCCACGCGTTTTTAGGTGTTCGACAATTTGACACTTTAATTGGTAACCGCCGTGGTCACCGCCAATTGCAATTCGCATAAAATCTCCTTTGTTTAAAGTTATTATATCATAATAGCTGAAACAACAAAATATCAAAAAACTAAATCACGCGATATTCGGCCGCCTTTAAAAGCCTGTTCATCACCGCCAAGCCAATTTTATCAGTCGTCACAGCCCTGACTAAAACGACATCGTAACCCTCTAAATCGGCCGACCGAAACAGGGCAAACAATTGATGGGCCAACTGCTTTGCCGGCGCGGCAATATAGCGCACTTTGTTGCCCTTGGCCCGAAACGATTGAATGAGTGCGTCGATTTCGGCCTCGCTATGGGCCAAATCGACGACAAAGACGTCGGCCGCCGGTGCATAATGGCGGTATTTCATGCCGGGCGCACGCGGCTTAGCTGCACTTTGTGAAGTCATTAAAGTGGCATCGAGCACCACCTCACCACAGACGGCAAGCAATTGTTCGTAGGTAACCGCACCGGGGCGCAACAGCATTGGCGGATCGACCGACAAATCTAACACGGTCGATTCTAAGCCGTGCTCGACGTCGCCGTCTTCGACAATTAAGTCGACGCGCCCCATCATATCGGCGACGACATGTGCCGCCTTAGTCGGGCTCGGCTTGCCCGATAAATTGGCCGAAGGCGCCGCAATTGGCAAGTCGGCGGCGGCGATAATGGCGCGCGCCACGGGGTGACTTGGCATGCGCAGCGCCACTGTGTCGAGCCCCGCCGTCACCGCGTCGGGCACAATAGCGCTCTTTTTTAACACCAGCGTCAACGGCCCCGGCCAAAAGGTCGCGATTAAGCGTTCGGCAAGCGGCGGCACTGTGGCAACCAAGCGGTCGAGCCAATCTAAACTGGCAATGTGTAAAATTAATGGATTATCGGCCGGCCGCCCCTTGGCGGCAAATATTTTTTGAACGGCCGCGTCGTCTAGCCCGTTGGCGCCGACGCCGTAAACCGTTTCAGTTGGAAACACCACCGTGGCGCCGTCCTTTAGTAATTTGGCGGCATGAGCGATTGCGCTGGCTTGGCCTGCGCGGTAACAAATTGTCATAATAACTCCTCTTAATGCGCCGCCTGTTTGATGCTAAGCGACACCTTTTGACGCTTTAGGTCAATGCCAATCACTTTGACATTGACGACATCGCCAACTGCGACGACGTCCATGGCGCGCTTGACAAAGCGATTGGCCAATTCTGAAATGTGCACCAAGCCATCTTGTTTGACGCCAATATCGACAAAGGCGCCAAAGTCGACGACATTGCGCACCGTGCCCTTTAAGACCATGCCAACAGTTAAATCTTCAATTGTCATCACATCACTGCGCAGTAGCGGTGGCGCCAAATCGGCTCGTGGATCGCGCGCCGGCTTATCGAGTTCAGTTAGTAAATCGCGCAGTAAAACGGGGTGAATATCAAACTTTTTGGCCAACTTTGACAGGCCAATTGCCTCGCCCTTGGCGCGTGCCGCCAGCGCCGGCCGACCAATCTCATTCGGCGCAATCGCCAACTCGTTCATCAATTGATGACAGACGGCATAGCTTTCGGGGTGGACGGCGCTATTGTCGAGCGGCTCGGCTGAACCGGCCACGCGCAAAAATCCGGCCGCCTGTTGAAAGGCCGCCGCGCCGACGCCCTTTACTTTCAATAGTTCGGCGCGCGACTTAAAGCCACCCTGAGCGTGTCGGTAATCGACAATTGCCGCCGCCGTTTTGGCGCTAATGCCGGCAATGTGACCCAGTAGTGCCGCCGAGGCGACATTCAAATCGACGCCGACGCTGTTGACGGCCGCCTCGACCACGCCGTCGAGCACCTGACGAAGCCGCTTTTGGTTGACGTCGTGTTGGTATTGGCCGACGCCAATCGACTGCGGTTCAATTTTAACCAATTCGGATAGCGGGTCTTGCACGCGCGCGGCAATTGAAATGGCGCCGCGTATTGACACGTCAACCGTCGGGTACTCGGCCGTGCCCAGTGGCGATGCCGAATAAACCGAGGCGCCCGCTTCATTGACGATAATGTAATGAATTTTTCGTTTTTGTTTTTTGAGGGTCTGGGCGACAAATTGTTCTGACTCGCGACTGGCCGTACCGTTGCCGATGGCAATTAATTCGACCTGATATTTGGCAATTAAATCGAGCATGATTTTTTCGGACTGAGCGACCGCCTGCTGCGGTTTGGTCGGGTAAATTGTCTGGTAGTCACACAATTTGCCAGTGGCGTCGATCACTGCCAATTTGCAGCCCGTGCGGTAAGCCGGGTCGTAGCCCAACACCACTTTGCCCTTAAACGGCGGCTGCAATAGCAGTTGTTTTAAGTTGATGCCAAATACGGCAATGGCCTGTTCTTCGGCGCGCTCGGTTAGAGCGCTGCGCAGTTCGCGCTGTAGGGCCGGTGCAATCAGGCGCTTATAGGCATCGCGATAAGCGCCGTCGACAAACGCATTTTTGGTCGGCTGAACGGGCGCTGCCGACGCGGCCAATTGCAAGGCGCTATCATCGTCGAGTGCGAGCGCCACTTTTAAACAACCCTCGCGTTCGGCGCGATTGATCGCCAGCACGCGATGCGCCGGCATTTTAAAGGCGTTTTCGCTAAATTCTAAATACATGTCATAGGTGCCCTTTGCGTCGACTTGCTTGCCCGGCGCCGTCTTAATGACGGCCGATTTTTGATAAAACTGGCGCAGCACTGCCCTTAGCGCGGCGCTATCCGAAAATCGTTCGGCGACGATATCGGCGGCGCCGGCGAGCGCCGCTTCTACGGTTTCAACCGCCTTGTCAGCTGACACAAAATCAGCCGCCCGCGCGCTAATTAAGGCTTCATCTGTACTGTTTAACATCAGGTTGGCCAATGGCAAAAGGCCGCGTTCTTTGGCAATGCTGGCCCGACTGCGCCGCTTTGGTTTAAACGGCCGATAGATGTCCTCGATAATCGACAATTTGTCGGCTTTTTGCAGGGCGCTGACAATTGCCGGTGTCAGCCCGCCCTGTTCGTCGATCAAGCGTTCGACTTCACCGCGCCGCGCCACCAAATGGCGTAGGTAAACGAGCCGGTCATTGAGGTTGCGGAGCTGTTCGTCGCTCAATGAACCGGTCACTTCTTTGCGGTAACGGGCGATAAAGGGAATGGTGTTGCCGGCGTCGATCAACTGTACCGTCTTGGCGACTTGGTCGACATTTATAGTCAGTTCAGCGGCAATCTTTTGAAAAATTTGCTTCATTAGTTCTCCTCACTAAGCTGTAACTTACGCCAAATTAACTTGTAAATTTCTAGTGCGCCAAATGGCACGAGGCCAAGCGAAAAGGCCGCCAGCAATTCAATTGGCGACAGCGCCTGCAACTTAAATACGGTGCGCAAAAAAGGCACGATATAGACGATTATCATTGCAAAAAATGAAATTAACACGCCCTGATTAAGTCTTCTATTGCTAAATAGGCCAATCTTAAATAGCGACTGACGACGACTTCTGACATTATAACTGTGCACCAATTGAGAAAAACTGAGCGTCAAAAATGTCATCGTCTGCGCCGTCATCAAATCGCGCTGCAAGCCCAGCCAAAAAGACGTCAAGCTGAGCCCGCCAATTAGCGTACCCTGTAAGACGATGTCGCGCATCAGACCCGCGCCCAAAATCGACGCTGCCGGATCGCGCGGTCGGCGTAGCATAATATCAGCTTCGGGCTGCTCGACGCCGAGCGCCAAGGCGGGGAACGAGTCGGTCACCAAATTTATCCACAAAATGTGAATGGCCAATAGCGGCGCCGGTAAATTGAGTGCAATCGCCAGCAACAGCGTTATAATTTCGCCAATATTGGATGATAATAAAAAGTTAACCGATTTTTTTATATTGTCGTAAATAGTGCGACCCTCTTTAATGGCGGCGACAATGGTCGTGAAATTGTCATCGGTTAAAATTAAATCGCTCGCTTCTTTCGATACGTCAGTGCCGGTAATACCCATTGCACAACCGATGTCGGCGCCCTTTAGCGCCGGTGCGTCGTTGACGCCGTCGCCCGTCATTGCGACGACTGCGCCACCCTGTTTGAGCATTTTGACAATGCGCACCTTATGCGCCGGATTAACCCGTGCGTAAACTGTCACCGTCGGCGCCACTGCGCCAAACTGTTCGTCGGATAAGGCATCTAGCTCGCTGCCCGACAGCGCCGTTTGACCGGCCTTGATAATGCCGAGTTGCTGGGCGATGGCAACTGCCGTATCCTTATAATCGCCCGTTATCATCACTGTTCTAACGCCCGCCAAATGCGCTCTGTCAATCGCCGCCTTTACTTCGGGGCGCGGCGGGTCAATCATGCCGGTCAGGCCGACAAAGACCAAATCGTTTTCAATTGTGGCGCTGTCGACTTTAGCTGGTAGTGCGGCCAACGATTTGACGGCATAGCCTAAAACGCGCAGGGCACGCGACGACTTTTCGGCGATAACGGCGCCAATTTCGGCGCGGCGCGTCGCGTCGAGCGACAGCTGCTGACCATTGCAATAATACTTTGTACAGCGCGCCAACAACTGGTCGGGCGCACCCTTAACATAGGCCGTTAAGCCATCTTCTTCAATAATTGTCGTCATTAATTTGCGTTCCGAATCAAATGGCACTTCAGCCACTCGCCGGCCGGCAAGTGACTGTTTCGTCAAATTGAATTTTAGCGCCAAGGCCAGCAAGGCCGTTTCAGTGGGGTCGCCAATTTGTTTAACTTCAGCGCCATCTACTTGCACGCTACCGTCGTTACAATAGACCGCCGTGCGCATCAGTAGCGCGTCGTGATCGGCCAATTGCGTCATTTGGTCAACTGGTTTTAGCGCATCGCTCAACAGTTCGACAACCGTCATCTTGTTCTGCGTCAGAGTACCCGTCTTATCTGAACAAATAACCGAAGCCGAGCCGAGCGTTTCAACCGCCGGCAATTTTCTGACGATGGCATGTGCCTTAATCATGCGCTGCACGCCAATTGCCAAAACGATGGTGACGATGGCCGGCAGGCCCTCCGGAATGGCGGCAACTGCCAGCGAAATGGCCAGCATCGTCATTTCAAATAAATCGCGCTTTTGAAAATAGCCGATGACGACAATTGATAGGCAAATTAACACGGCAATTAAGCCGAGCATTTTACCGAGTTCGGCCAATTTAATTTGCAACGGCGTCTTTTCATCTGTTTCGTCGTCGAGCATGCCGGCAATTTTGCCGATTTCAGTTTGCATACCAGTTGCCGTAACGATCATTTTGGCGCGTCCAGCCGCAACGCGCGATGTCGAATAAGCCATGTTGTGTCTGTCGCCGAGCGGCAGTTGGTCGCTTTGGATAACGGCGGCGTGCTTGTCGACCGGCAGCGATTCGCCGGTCAATTGCGATTCTTCAATGCGCAGCGCCGCCGTTTCTATCAGGCGCCCATCGGCCGGTACGACGTCGCCGGCATTTAACAAAACGATGTCGCCGACCACAATATCGGGCGATGGCAACTGCTGCACAACGCCGTCGCGCAGTACTTGCGCGGCCGGCACTTGCATGCGCTTTAAGGCCTGCATCGACTTTTCGGCGTTGTTTTCTTGCACAAAGCCCAAGATGCCGTTTAGCAATACAATTGCCAATATAATAAAACCATCGGCAATTTCGTGAGTGGCAAAGCTGATGGCAGCTGCCCCCATTAATATCCAAATCATAAAGTCTTTAAATTGATTTAAAAAGCGCCTAATCGGCGAAATGCCGGCCTTGCTAACCAGTGCATTGGCGCCGCTTTGCTGCAGGCGCAGCGCCGCTTCGGCCGACGTTAAGCCGGCTTCAATATCGCCCTTTAATTGCGAAACAACCTGTGTCACTTGTTTATTGTACATATTGCCTCCATTTATACTCTCTTAATTTATACCACAAAATTGGCCAAATGTCACCGTCGAGCAGTGCGGCGACCGCTCTAATAAATGGCACTGCCTATTATTATATTGAAATTCATTATTATTTAATAAAAATGGCAAATTAATTGACTTTTTTCATTGATTATCAATTGGATATCAACTATAATGCAACTGTAACCAAGATATAAGGTGTACCACTGGGAGGTATATTATGGCTTATTTAATCCAAGACACATGTATTAGCTGTGGTGCCTGCGAGCCGGAATGTCCGGTTAGCTGCATTACCGAAGGCGACGGCATTTACGTTATCGACGGCGCTGCCTGCATCGACTGTGGCGCTTGCGCAAACGTATGCCCGGTAGAAGCACCGGTTCAGCAGTAGTAGTACAAAAAAAGACACTTGCGCATGAGTGTCTTTTTTTATTGGTGGAAAGCAAACAATCCACTTATCAGTCAATAAACAGGTCGTTTTTTGTTTGCGGTTGTCGATTAAGTTTTAGCACTGTTTGATTGGCACAATATCTAATTTATAACCTAGCGGGCTTAAAATTTTAAATAATGTATCTATCTGTGGCGTCGATTTTAAACTTTCTACTCTGGCAATTGCCGGTTGCTTTAAACCACTCATCTCTGCCAATTGCCTTTGCGATAGGCCTAGCTTTTCGCGCGCTTCAATCAACTTTCCAATCAAGGCAGCTTCAAATTCAATCTGGGCTCTTTGCGCGCTGTCTATTTTCGATTCATCGTTGATGTAATCACTTAACGTCGTATATGTTTCACCATTAATTTTAACGCTCACTATAAACCACTCCTTTCAATAAAGTCTTTCAAATTTCGCCTTGCTTTTTCAATTTCTCTAATCGGGGTTTTTCTAGATTTTTTTATAAAGTGATGTAATAAAACAAATTTATTATCTTTCCAGTAAAAGAAAAATATTCTATTTTTAAGAGGCCTTAGTTCCCATATACTGCCCTCTATATGCTTAACTATTGGCTGGCCAACGCGCGTACCGTGTTCGGCGAGTGCCATCAAATACGAAAAAATTTTAGTTTGATTAATTCTGTCGGTCTTACTACGCCTTGCTTTTTCAGCGAGAAGATTAAGATAATCTTCTATATCTGAACGGCCATCTTTAGTTTTATAAAAAATTATCTCATACATTCATTTTCCCCTAAAAATAGGATAACATATTTGTTATTGAAATTCAATAAAAAAAGTAAGGGAGGGCTTTTCAATCGCAGAAAAACAGAGATTTCTCGACTTCGCTCGAAATGACTACGGGGTGGCGATTGTCAGAAAGCGTTTGAGCACGTTGGGGTGGCGTTGTTTTTGTAGACGGGTTGCAGGCCGTGCAGCAAATCGTAGATTTGCGACTAGGCGCGGGCTTTTTGAGCGCAGCGTACCCTCCTAAAAAATTACGCCAGCGCGCGGCGGCGCTTGTGCAAACGTATGCCCGGTAGAAGCACCGGTTCAGCAGTAGTCGTACAAAAAAAGACACTTGCGCATGAGTGTCTTTTTTTATTAGCGAAAAGAAAAAGTGGTGCGCATTAATGATTTAACGACGCTAGGCCCTCGTAAAGCTGATTGAGATATTTCAAAACGGCCTTTTGTTCCTTGAGCGTCAAATTGGCAATGCTCTGCTCTAGCAGGGCATTAATTTTTTCGAGTAGCCGCCGATAGGTCGCGCGACCTTCGGCCGTTATCGTGATAAGCGTCATGCGCCGATCGCTCGCCACGTCGGACTTTTCGGCAAAGCCCGCCAAGATGAACTTATTGATATGTTTGGCGATTTCCTTGCGTTCGTAGCCAGTAATTTCAACCATTTCCTTTATCATCTTGGGGCTATCGGCAATTAAGTGCAACAAACTAATGTCGATAAAATCAAGGGGCGCCTTGTCAAAAAAGACGCGCCCCTTCTGCTGTTGCAGATAAAACTGCATCAGCGTTTGTGTCATTAACTTGTGTATGTCTGCACCATACTGTGCCATTATCGCTTGACGATAACCGCTTCACCCATACCGCCGCCGATGCACAGTGTCGCCAAACCGTAATTTGATGAACGCTTGACCATTTCGTGAATCAACGTGACGATAATGCGTGCGCCGCTGGCGCCAATTGGGTGACCGAGTGCAATGGCACCGCCGTTGACATTGGTTTTTTCCATGTCGAGGCCGAGGTCTTTGGCAACTGCCAGTGACTGTGCGGCAAAGGCTTCGTTAGCTTCGACCAAGTCGATGTCGGCGAGCGTTAAGTTGGCCAGTGCCATTGCCTTTTTGCTGGCCGGAACTGGGCCAATGCCCATAATTTTAGGATCGACGCCGGCAGAAGCGTGCGATACGACGCTAACCAACGGCTTGATGCCGAGTTCGTCGGCCTTTTCTTTGCTCATCAAGATGAGACAAGCGGCGCCGTCGTTAATACCTGAAGCGTTGCCGGCCGTAACCGTACCGTCTTTTTTGAAAGCCGGACGCAACTTGGCCAATTTTTCAACTGTAACGCCCGACTTGACGTATTCGTCTGTATCGAAGACGATGTCATCGCCCTTGCGCTGTGGAATGACGACTGGTACAATTTCGTCTTTGAAGCGACCGCTGTTAACGGCTGCTTCTGCCCTGTTTTGGCTAGTTGCCGAAAATTGATCTTGCGCTTCGCGCGTTAAGCCGTATTGATCGACGATATTTTCTGCCGTTTGACCCATGTGGTAATTGTTAAAGGCTTCCCACAGGCCGTCTTTGATCATGCTATCGACGACTTTAGCATCGCCCATGCGCGCACCCCAGCGCTCCTTTTGCAATAAGTAAGGCGCTTGGCTCATATTTTCAGTACCGCCACAGACGACGATATCGTTATCACCACTTAAAATTGACTGCGTTGCCAGTGAAACAGATTTTAAACCAGAGCCACAGATCATATTAATTGTGAAAGCCGGCGTCTCTTGCGGAATACCCGCTTTAATACTCGCTTGGCGCGCAACGCCTTGACCGTGACCAGCTTGTAATACACAACCCATCATAACTTCATCAACTGCTGCCGGATCTAAACCGATGCGCTCCATTGCATTTTTAATGACCAATGCGCCCATATCAGCCGGGCTAACGCTCTTTAATGAACCGCCAAATGAACCAATCGGTGTTCTGACAGCAGATACAATAACAACTTCTTTCATTCGTAACCTCCAATTTTTCTAACCTAAACACATATTTGCAAACTCATTATAACACAGTTAATTGGCCTTGGCGACCGAAAACTGCGAATAATTGAGTACAACCAACTTATTTTTTAGCACCCTTAATAAAGTAAGATATGGTAAATAAATCTTCAATTAAGTGCACGTTTTCGACGATGACGTCGTCCGGCAATTTTAAATCGACTGGCGCAAAGTTCCAGAGCGCCTTAACGCCATTAGCAACCAGCGTATCGGCGACGTTTTGGGCCGCTTCTTTATTGGTGCAAATGTAGGCGATGTCAATTTTGTGCTCGCTTAAATAATCTTCAATGGTGGCGACGTCGAGCACTTCAACGCCGCGAAAATTGAGCCCAATTAAGCGCGGATTGAGGTCGAACATGGCCTGTAAGTTAAACTTAAACTTTTCAAAGCTCGTGTAATTGGCCAGGGCCTGACCCAAGTTGCCGGCGCCAATGATAATCGTTTTATATTCGCTAACCAAGCCGAGAATGCGGCCAATTTGCTCGAATAAATCTTCGACATTATAGCCGTACCCCTGTTGACCAAAGCCGCCAAAGTTGTTGAAATCTTGCCTAATTTGCGAGGCCGTAAAGCCCATTATTTCACTTAGTTCCTTTGAAGAAATGCGCTTGATATCGCGATCGATTAACTCTTTTAAGTAGCGATGATACTTTGGTAGACGCTTAATGACGGCGCGCGAAATTTTATTTGCCATAAACACCTCACTTCGTTTGATAATTAACACTAATCACAACGAGTATAGCATCAATGGCGCGTTACTGTCAATGCAATAAAACTAAATCTGACTGCCTTTTGCCCTGTTCAGTTGTGCTTTTTTATGCTAAACTGCTGTAGAGGAGAACTTATGATTGCACTGTCTTTTGGACAAGTAAATAAACGCTACGACGAACAGGTATTATTTGACAACTTGTCGTTTTCAATTAACCAAGGCGACCACGTCGCGCTGATTGGCAAAAATGGCGCCGGCAAGACGACGCTGTTAAATTTGATTTGCGGACTTGAAACTGCCGATAGCGGCGACATTCACTGCGCCAAAAACTTGACGATTGGCTATATGACGCAGCGCGAACTAAACGACGATATCAGCCTGATCGACTATGCCCTAGCAGCCTTTAGGGCGCTGATTGAACGCGAGGCGACACTCGCCGAAATGGAACAAAAAATGGGCCAATTTAGCGAGCACGGCGCCGCCTTTGACGCCTTTATGACCGAATACGATCACTTGACCAAGCAATTTGAAGCGCAGGGCGGCTATCTGTTTCGCTCTAAGGCCAAGGGCGTCTTAATCGGGCTGGGCTTTGCCGAAGCGGAACACGACCGCTCAATTCAATCGCTCAGCGGCGGCCAATTGGCGCGCCTTAAACTGGCCCGCCTGTTGATCGACGAACCGGCTATCTTGCTGCTCGACGAGCCGACCAATCACCTCGACATCAAGAGCACCACTTGGCTAGAAAACTACCTAAAACAGTACTCAAACAGCCTGTTAATCGTGTCGCACGACCGCTACTTTTTAGACGCCGTCTGCAATAAGACGATGGAAATTGAAAACGGCAAAATTATCGTCTACCGCGGCAATTACAGCGCATTTAAAATAAAAAAGGCCGCCCAACTGGAACAGATGGCGCGCGCCTACCAAAAGTACCAAACCGAAAAGAAGCGGCAGCAGGAAATTATTAGAAAATACAAGGCGCACGGCACCGAGTTGCTGGCCAAGCGCGCCAAGAGCCGCGAAAAATTGCTGGCCAAAATGGTGCAGCCAGAGCGCTATCGGCAAGATGACAAGCAGATGAAGCTGTCCTTAAAGGCAGCTGTCAGCTCGGGCAGCGAGGTGTTGAGCGTCAGCGGCGTCAGCAAGGCCTATGGCGATTACGCCGTTTTAAAGGCAATTGACTTCAGCCTTAGGCGCGGCGAAAAAATTGGCCTAATTGGCGCCAATGGCAGCGGCAAGTCGACACTGCTTAAAATTATCGTCGGCAGCTTAACGGCGGACGACGGCGCCGTCGCATTTGGCCACCGCGTACTGCCCGCCTACTACGACCAGAAGCAAGATGATTTAGATTACAATTTGACGATTATCGAAGAAATACACAATCTGATACCGACTGCCAACGAGGGCGAAGTGCGCTCAATTTTAGGTCGCTTTTTGTTTTCAAACGACGAAGTTTTTAAGCCGATTGACGTACTGAGCGGCGGCGAAAAGGCGCGCGTCATGCTGACGAAGCTGTTTTTAACCGACTCTAATTTGCTGCTGCTCGACGAACCGACCAACCACCTCGACATCTACAGTAAAGAAGTTTTAGAACAGGCCTTAGACGACTACGACGGCACAATGCTGATTATTTCACACGACCGCTATTTTTTGAATAATATCTGTCAAAAAATTATTGAACTGGAAGACGGCAAAGCAACGCTTTACCTCGGCAACTACGACGACTATTTGGCGAAAAAAGCGCAGCTGTCAAATGCACCGAACAGCGCGCCGGCGCCAACTAAGACGGCACTCAAGCAGCAGCGAAAATTGGCCCGCCAACGCGGCGACCAACTGAAGCGCTTAAAAAAGCAATTTGCCGCCTGCGAGGCTGACATCTACGAGCTAGAAAAGCAGCTGGCCGACAACGCCGCGGCGCTCTGCCAAGTAGAGAATTACAGCGACCCACAACGGGCCAAAAAACTAAATCAGCGCGGCACTCAATTAAAGGCGGCGCTGGATGAAAAAATTGCGCTATGGGAATTACTAGCTGAACAGATTGACGAGCAATAGCAATGCGGCGAAATGACAGTATCGCCGGCGTCAAACTGTCATTGATTTGCTATAGTCAAACTGGGCACGGCATTGAGCGCCAAATCGGCGCTCTTTTTAGTGTCGCCGACATAGTAGGCGGCGCAGCCAATCATGGCCGCATTGTCGGTGCAGAGTTTGAGCGATGGCGCGTACAGCGCGATGCCGTTTTGGGCGGTCGCCGCAGTTAGGCGGGCGCGCAGCCGACTGTTGGCCGCGACGCCGCCGGCCAGTACCAAACTATCCATTTTATAATTGTTCAGCGCCATAAGACTCTTGTCGACCAACACGTCGACGACCGCCTCTTGAAATGACGCCGCAAGGTCGGCCTCGTCAATCGTCAAACCCTTTTGACGCTGCTGATTGATGTAGTTGAGCACGCCCGACTTAATGCCCGAAAAGCTAAAGTCGTAACTGTCTTTTTCAAGGTAACTGCGCTTAAAGTGTATCGCCGTGCCGTCGCCCCGCTTGGCCAGTGCATCGATCTGCGGCCCACCCGGATAGGGCAAGCCCAAGCTGCGCGCCACTTTATCGTAGGCTTCACCGACGGCGTCGTCGCGCGTCGTGCCAATTACTGTGAGTTTTCGATAATCCTCGACGACGACCAATTGAGTGTGCCCACCCGACGCCACCAGGCAGATAAAGGGCGGCTTTAGCGCGCTGTATTCAGCCAGCGCGGCAAAGATATGGCCGACGATGTGATGCACGGCAATTAACGGTTTGCCCAGTGCATAGGCCAGCGTTTTAGCGTAGTTGACGCCGACCAGTAGCGCACCGACCAGCCCCGGCCCGTTGGTAACTGCAATGGCGTCGATGTCAGCAAAGCCGAGCCGAGCCGCCATCAAGGCGCTGTCGATCACCTGCGAAATTTTAGCGAGATGATTGCGCGAGGCAATTTCTGGAACGACCCCACCATACAATTTATGAATGTCAATTTGTGAATATATTTGGTTGGCCAAAATGTGGCGGCCGTCGGCGACGATGGCGACCGACGTTTCGTCACAACTGGTTTCAATTGCTAATATTTTCATTTTTCTTTCCGCTTATATTTTCGTCCACATAATGAGGGCATCTTCTTTTGTATCAAAATAATAATTGGGCCGCCGCCCCTGTACGCTAAAGCCAAATTGACGGTAGAGCGCCAGCGCCGCCGCATTGCTGGGGCGCACTTCTAAGGTCAGCTGCACGATGTTGTGGTGCCGTGCGACGTCAATCAATCGCCCGATTAGCATTTTAGCCAAGCCCCTGCCGCGGTAGCTTGGCAATAGTGCGACATTGGTAATATGGCCCTCGTCTAAAATCTGCCAAAAGCCGGCGTAGCCGACGACCGTTTCGCCATCAAGCAGCACCAAGTAATGAGCCAGGCGATTGTCTAATTCCTCTAAAAAGGCCTGTTCTGACCAAGGCGACTTAAAAGACAGTCGTTCAATTTCTAAAATTTGGCCGATGTCAGCCGCCGCCATGGCGCGAATGATCACTTGTTTTGCCTTTCCCGTTCGGCCTGCGACTGTCGCAAGTAGTTGACGGGCAGCGCATCGTAACGATGGCACGCGGTTTGCCCCGCCAAATGGGCGGCAACTAAACCGGCGGCGCAGTTATTGACTGAGTCGAGCTGCCCTAAAACCGCCCCTGCGCCGAGCACATCAGTTACATAGCTGCCGTGCACGGCGACGCCATCGCCGACGAATAATACCCGCCGCAAATTTTGAGCAGTTAATTCAGCGCGCAGCAGCGCCGTTAAATCTTCAATTTTATAGGTCGATTGGGCGGCAATTTCGCGCCCAGTGACATCGTAAACCGCCGCGTAAACTTGACTGCGGCGAGCGTCTAGTATGGGGCAGACCAAACCGCCAAAGTACCTGCCGTGATAGGCCAAGGCGCGCAAAGTCGACGCCGTATAAACGGGAATGGCCAAGGCGTGTGCCAACGCCTTGACGGTCGACAGCGCAATGCGAATGCCGGTAAACGAACCGGGCCCGTTGGCGACGACAATGGCCGTTAAATCGGCGACGGCCTTGCCGATTGAAGCGAGCGACTGGTCGATTAAGGGCAATAGCGTTTCAGAATGGGTATAGCCATTGTTGACCGTGTTGAGCACCATTAAGGCATTGTCGTCGTACAGCGCAACGCTGGCCGTTTTTGTCGTGGCATCAACTGCTAGTAGCATTGTTTCTCCATTTTTTTTATCAAGTCGGGCGCACCACTCAATTGTACCGTGCGCCCCTGTTCGGCATAAGCTAGCTGCAACCACAGTATATCGGCAGCGCAGTCGTTTAAAAAGTCGGCAAACTTATCGGCCCATTCGACGACGACGATATTGGCGTCGTCAAAGTACTGCGCAAAGTCGATGTCGTCGAGTTCATCACAACTGACCAGGCGATATAGGTCGGCGTGCACAAATAGGCCATCGGCCAAGTCGTACTGATTGACGATGGCAAAGGTCGGGCTGGTCATACGCTTGGCGACGCCGAGTTGACGGCCAATCGCCTGCGTCAGCGTCGTCTTGCCGGCGCCCAAATCGCCAACCAAGGCGACGACGGCGCCGCGCGGCAAACAACTTGCCAAGCAGCTGCCAAATTTAATTGTATCTTCAACTGTCTTTAAGTGCAGTAGCATATTTCCTCCGCTGTGCTATTATAACATGTAAAGTGGAAAGTGGAAAGCGGAAGGTGGAAAGCGGAAAGTGGAAAGTCGAAAGTGGAAAGAAAAAGCAAAAAACCGCGCTACCTTGCGCGGTTTTTCTGTCAATAGTTCGCTTTATTACTTTGTTGCATAGTCGTCGACAATGCGTATGCGGTTAATGGCGCGCAACAAGCTAATGTGGGCGCGCTTCATATTAATCGCCTTGTCCTCTGACTCAATTCGCTGATCGGCCCGCTCTTTTGCCGCTTCGGCTCGCTCGCGGTCGATTTCATCGGCCCATTCGGCGCAGTCGGTGACGACGGTGACGCTGTCTGGTTCGATGTTGACAAAGCCACCGGCACAGGCCGCCACTCTGTAATCTTCACCATTTTTTATCTTGAGTGCACCAATTGACAGCGGCGCTACCGTCGGCTCGTAATTGTAGAGCACGCCGGTATCGCCATCGGTCGTGCGCAAGATGACCATGTCGACATCGCCCTCAAAAAACTTGTCTTCTGGCGTGACGACTTCCAAGTGCAATTTTTTGCTCATGGTCGCCTCCTACGCTTTCCTCGCCTTGTCGACGACGTCATCAATTGTGCCGACGAACAAGAAGGCGCTTTCCGGCAAGTCGTCGTAATTGCCCTCTAATATTTCCTTAAAGCCGCGCACCGTTTCTTTAACGGGTACGTATTTGCCACTAAAGCCAGTAAACTGCTCGGCGACGTGGAACGGCTGCGACAAGAAGCGCTGAATGCGACGGGCGCGTGAAACGACAACTTTATCTTCTTCTGACAATTCGTCCATACCCAAGATGGCGATAATGTCTTGCAGTTCTTTATAGCGCTGTAAAATTTGCTGTACGTCGCGCGCCACTTGATAGTGCTCTTCGCCGACGATGTCCGGCGCCAAAATGCGCGATGACGAATCGAGCGGGTCAACCGCAGGATAAATACCCATTTCAGAAATCTTACGGTCGAGTACCGTCGTAGCATCTAAGTGCGAAAAGGTCGTCGCCGGAGCCGGGTCGGTCAAGTCGTCGGCTGGCACGTAAATGGCCTGTACCGATGTAATTGAACCCTTTTTAGTCGACGTAATGCGCTCTTGCAACTGACCCATGTCGGTGGCCAATGTCGGCTGATAACCAACTGCCGACGGCATGCGACCGAGCAGCGCCGAAACTTCTGAACCGGCCTGCGTGAAGCGGAAGATATTGTCGATAAATAACAATACGTCTTTGCCCTCGGTATCTCTAAAGTATTCGGCCATTGTCAGACCGGTTAAACCGACGCGCATACGCGCCCCGGGCGGTTCGTTCATTTGACCGAACACCATGCAGGTTTTATCGATAACGCCCGAGTCAATCATTTCGTGATAGAGGTCGTTACCTTCGCGGGTGCGCTCGCCGACGCCGGCAAATACCGACAGGCCGCCGTGTTCTTTGGCGATGTTGTTAATCAACTCTTGAATCAGTACCGTTTTGCCGACGCCAGCGCCGCCAAACAGTCCAATTTTACCGCCTTTAACATAGGGGCAAAGTAAGTCGATAACTTTGATGCCGGTTTCAAATATTTCGGTCGTCGTCTCTTGGTCTTCAAATTTGGGCGCTTCGCGGTGAATTGACCACTTTTCTTTGATGTCGTCCATCGGCTTTTCGTCGATTGGCTCGCCGACGACGTTGAGCATGCGGCCCAATACGTTTTCGCCAACGGGCACTTCAATTGGCGTGCCGCTGTTGACGGCTTCAATACCTCTGACGAGGCCGTCTGTCGACGACATCGCGATACAGCGAACGGTATTGTCGCCAATGTGTTGCGCGACTTCGGCAACGACTTTTATACCGTTGTATTCTACGTCTACCGAGTCGTAAATTTTGGGTAGATCGCCCTCTTCAAATCGAATGTCCAATACGGCACCGATAACTTGGACGACTTTACCTATGTTGTTTGCCATGTAAATCTCCCTTCGCCGGTCGTTTAATCAAAGGCATTTGCACCACCGACAATTTCTGAAATTTCTTGCGTAATTGCCGCCTGTCTCGCTTGGTTGAAAGACAGCGTCAATTGGTCAATCATGTCTTCAGCATTATCTGTGGCATTTTCCATTGCCATGCGCCTAGCCGCCTGTTCAGATGCGGCCGATTCCAATAGCCCGCCGTAAATCGTACTCTCGATGTACTTCGGTATCAAATAGTTGATAACTATTTCGGGGCTAGGGCTATAATTCATCATTTCAGGCACGCTTTCCGCTTCGCCAAACATGTTCTCTGCCGCTTGATCGGCAGAGTCCACTTCAGCTTGTTCGACAACTAACGGCAACAGGGTTATTGCATCTGCCACCTGCAAGATTGTCGATTTCATCTTCGTATAGATTAATTTTATTTCATCAACTTCTTTGCGCACGTATAAATCGAGCGCAAACTTGGCAATTCGCTTGGCATCGTCGTGTTGCGGATCTTCCGATATGCCCTCAATGGCATCGATGACGTCAAACTGTTGTCGTTTGAAAAAGTCGATGCTCTTTCTGCCAATGGCCAAAATTTTGGCCGTTTCGCGACTTGCGATATTGTTTAACGCACATTTCAACGCATTGGCGTTGTAGCCGCCACACAGTCCGCGATCGGCTGAAATAACAATGTAAAGCGTCTGTTGAACGGGTCTGGCCGTCAAGTAATGATGCTCTAGCGACTGTTCGCTTTCAGCGATGTGATGCACCACTTGCATCGTCGTCTGGTAGTAGGGCTGAATGGCCTCTAAAACCGTTTTGCAACGCTTTAACTTGGCGGTTGAAACCAGTTCCATCGCCTTTGTTATTTGCTTTGTCGAATTGACGCTCTTGATGCGGCGTTTAATATCTCTTGCACCCACACCAGCCATAGTAACCTCCTATGCTTCTGTTTGGGCGCTAGCGCCATCAGCTGCAGCTTGATCGTCGCTGAAGAACATCGTCTTATAGCTTTCGATTGCCTGCTTTATTTTGGCGTCTAGGTCGTCGTCAATTTTGCCCTTTTCTTTAATGCCCTTGTAGACGTCGGCATGTGCGTCGCCAATGTACTCGATTAGGCCGGCTTCAAAGCGGCTGATGTCTTTAACTTCGACATCGCTCAAATACTTGTTGGTCGCCGCATAGATAATGGCAATTTGGTGTTCGACTTTCATCGGCTTATACTGTGGCTGTTTTAAAATTTCCATCAGGCGCTCGCCGTGCGTCAACACCGCCTGCGTCTCTTTGTCGAGTTCGGAACCAAACTGGGCAAAGGCCGCCAATTCGCGATATTGAGCCAGTTCGAGCTTAATTTTACTAGAAACTTGCTTCATCGCTTTAATTTGGGCGCTGCCGCCGACCCGCGATACCGAATAACCGGCGTTAACGGCAGGGCGCTGCCCCGAGTTAAACAGCTCGGTTTCCAAGAAGATTTGGCCGTCGGTAATTGAAATGACATTGGTCGGAATATAGGCCGAAATGTCGCCCGCCTGCGTTTCGATAATCGGCAGTGCCGTCAGCGAACCGCCGCCGTTGGCGTCACTTAACTTGGCGGCGCGCTCTAATAGGCGCGAGTGCAAGTAAAAGACGTCGCCCGGGTAGGCTTCGCGACCCGGTGGTCGCCTCAACAATAGCGACATCGAACGGTAGGCAACGGCGTGCTTTGACAAGTCGTCGTAGATGATTAAGACGTCTTTGCCCTGGTGCATCAGGTGTTCGCCCATCGCACAGCCGGCGTATGGCGCCAGGTACTGCAACGGCGCCGGTTCAGATGCCGATGCCGAAACGATGATGCTGTAGTTCATTGCACCGCGTTCTTCGAGTTCTCTATAAATTTGCGCAACGGTCGACTTTTTCTGACCAATTGCGACGTAAATACAGATGACCGATTCTTCTTTCTGGTTAATAATGGTATCGATTGCAATGGCCGTTTTACCGGTCTGGCGGTCGCCGATAATCAGCTCGCGCTGGCCCTTGCCAATTGGAATCATCGAGTCGATTGACTTGATGCCGGTCTGCAGCGGCTGGTGAACCGATTTGCGGGCGATGACGCCCGGTGCTTGCGATTCGACGGGGCGATAGTGGTCGGTCGTAATGGCGCCCTTGCCGTCGATTGGCTGACCGAGTGCGTTGACGACGCGGCCGATCATGTTTTCGCCAACCGGCACTTCGACAACTTTACCGGTGCGCTTTACTAAATCGCCTTCGGTAATTTCTGTGTCGGCACCGAGCAAGACGACGCCGACGCTGTCTTCTTCGAGGTTGAGTGCCATGCCGTAAACTTCGTTGGGAAATTCTAACAACTCGCCCGACATACACTTGGCGAGCCCGTGAACCCGTGCGATACCGTCACCTACCTGAATGACTGTACCGACGTCTTCAACTTGGAGTTTATCTTCATAGCGCTTAATCTGTTCTTTTATGACCGAGCTAATTTCTTCTGGTCTAAGCTTCATATTTTTACTCCTATAATTTTAAGGACGATAACTACACAACGCGTTCAATTAACATTTCTTTTAAGTCGACAATTTTGCTTCTAACAGAGTTGTCGATGATGCGGTCGCCAATTCGTATCATCAGCCCACCGACGAGCGCCGGATCGATTTCATTTTCAATCGTTATGGCGCGACCGGTCAGTTTAGACAATTTAGCCGTCAACTGTTCGGTCTGCGCTGCCGTCAGCGGCACAACTGATGTCACGACGGCCTGCGCCAAGTTTTGATGATACTTAAACATATCTTCAAAGGCGCTAAAGGCCGGCTTGATGCAATTGGTGCGCCGCTTGTCGATCAGCACTTTTAAGTAGTTGAGCAAAAGCGGGTCTATTTTGCCCTTAAAGACCGCATCGACGACCTGCTTTTTTTCTAGTTTGCTAATTTTAGGCGTATTGTAAATTTCGTAGAAATCAGGCGTTTGCTTAAACGCCTCGACGACGGCCGTATAGTCGTCGTACAACTTGGCGACATCGCCGTTTTCTACGGCAATTTCAAAGAGTGCGGCGGCATAAGTATCGGGAACTAATTGTGCCACTTAACATCACCTACTCTTTCGATGATATCGTCGATCATGGCGCCGTGTTTGGCTTGATCAATCTCTTTATCGACTACCTTTGAGGCCGCTAAAATGGCCAGTCCGGCAATGTCGTCTTTCAATCTGTTGATCGCCTTTTCACGCTCTTGATCGATGTCTTTTTGCGCCTTAATTTTCATGTCTTCAATTTTTTGTTGGGCGTCCTTTATCATTTCAGCGGTGCGCGCCTCGGCGGCAATTCTCGCATTTTTCAAAATTTCGAGTTCTTCATCTTTGATGTGGGCGAGTCTGTCTTCGTAAGCGCTTTTCAGCTGATTGGCCTGATCGTTAATGCTGTCCGCCTCGGCGATCGTAGCCTTAATTTTTTCAGAACGCTGTTTCATAAATTCGGTTACTGGGCCAAACAATTTCCAACGCAAGAACAAAAATAGTACGAGCATATTGAAAATTGTCATAAAGTATTCGAGTCTAAATTCGACCAGCCCAAATAATCCGCCAATTGGTACTGCTGTCATTATTTGCGTCATCTATAAACACCTCCTAAGACGACGGTGTTTACGAACCGACAATTGACAAGAACTTGCCGATCAGCGGGTTGGCAAACAATAAGATAATGGCGACGATTAGGCCGTAAATACCCGTTGTTTCGGCAACGGCTGCGCCGAGTAACATCGTTCTGACAATATCGCCTTCTGCTTCGGGCTGTCGGCCGACGCCTTCGGCGCCCTTGCCGGCGGCATAACCCTGACCGATACCGGGGCCAATGCCCGCGATCATGGCGAGGCCTGCACCAATTGCCGAACAAGCTAAGATTAATGCTTCACCTGAAATGGGGTTCATAGTATTTCCTCCTTAAATAAATTTATCCAATAATACTGACAAATTTCGCAATCAACGGATTGGCGAAAATTAAGATAATGGCGACGATTAATGCGTAAATACCCGTTGTCTGTGCAACGGCTTGTCCTAAAAACATCGTTCTAATAATCATCGGCTGTAACTGCGGTCGCTTGCTGACTGCCTCGGTGCCCTTGCCGGCGGCATAGCCTTGACCGATGCCGGGGCCAACGCCCGCGATCATCGCAAAGCCGGCGCCAATTGCCGAGCACATTAAGATCAATGCGCCACCGGGCGAATTGACCGTGTTCAAAATTTCGTGCGTCGGCAGCGGGTTACCAAATAGCAAGATGACGGCGACAACTAGGGCCAAAACGCCCGACGTTTCGGCGACGGCGGCGCCCAACAACATAATCATCGTCGATTGACGCGTATTTTTGGGGTTGTTGGCACTTGCTTCAGCGCCCTTGCCGGCCGCATAACCCTGACCGACACCGGGGCCAATGCCCGCGATCATGGAAAGGCCCGCACCGATTGCCGATGCCGCCAGAACCATTGCCGCATAGTTAAAGGTCTCCACCCAGTTTGCGCCACCGACATTTGCCACCAATGGATTGGCAAAAATCAAAATAATGGCGATAATTAAGGCGTAAATACCAGTTGTCTGTGCAACCGCCTGTCCTAAAAACATTGCCCTGACAATTTTAGGCTGTAACAGCGGCCGTCTGCTGACGGCTTCTGTGCCCTTGCCGGCGGCATAACCTTGGCCGATGCCGGGGCCGATGCCCGCTATCATGGCAAAGCCGGCGCCAATTGCCGAGCACATTAAAATTAATGCGCCATTGGCCGAGTTGATGGTGCCCAATATGGCGTGGCTGGGCAGCGGATTGCCGAATAACAGGATAATGGCAACTACCAGGGCCAAAATGCCCGACGTTTCGGCAACTGCGGCACCCAACAGCATAATCATCGTCGATTGACGGCTGTTTTTGGGGTTTTTAGCAGTTGCTTCGGCGCCCTTGCCAGCGGCATAACCTTGCCCTACGCCCGGCCCAATGCCGGCGATCATGGCTAGACCGGCGCCAATTGCCGATGCTGCCATAACCAGTGCACGATGGTCAAAGGACATTAACCAGTCTAAAAACTGTAAAATAAAATTGGTCTCTTCTATCATCATTGTGCTCCTAATCTATGGCCATCGACACAAACACCATGGTCAACATCGTAAAGATAAATGATTGTAATAAACCTGAGAATAAATCAAAATAGACGTGCAACAGTGCCGGAACCGGCAACAGTGCAAACCAACCCAACGCGTTGTACAGCAACGACATGATAATCATGCCGCCGAGCACGTTGCCGAACAGACGAAAGCCCAGTGAAATGGGCGTCGCCAATTCGCCGATAATATTGAGCGGCAATAAAAACGGCATCGGCTCTAAAAAGCCCTTAAAATAGCCAGCGCCCTTATACTTGACGCCAAAGAAGTGAATGGCGACAAAGGTCATCATGGCGAGGGCGAGCGTCGTGTTGACGTCTGCCGTCGGCGGTCTAAGTCCAAATAATCCCGCGATGTTAGCCAGTGCAATGTAGATAAGCAGTGAACCCATATATGGCGCAAACGCCATGCGTTGTTCGCCCATCGTCTGCTTGACTAAACCATTTATGGCATCGACGATCAATTCGATGAAGTTTTGCATGCCGGTTGGCACGGTTTTAAAATTGCGCACGGCCAAGCTGACAAAAATCATGATCAAGCCAATAATGAACCAAGAGGTTAGCGTCGTCTGTGAAATGGGGATGCCGAACAAATCAAATAAATATCTAGGCCCAAAACCTTCTTGCATAGATTACTCCTCCTTTCTTTTTAATATTTTTTTGAAGTAAGATCTATCATTGAGTAGATGTGTGGCGTAAACGACCACTTTAACTGATAATAGTCCAATAACTGCGCCAAATAAGCTAATGGCATCATTGGTCGCCGCAACGTAGAGGGCAACTGCCATAATGGCAAATCTGATAAAGTACTTAAATGTCGTATAAGCGCTGGCGTCGGCCATTTTTTTGTGAACGGCGCGCTGTAGGGTGCGCGATAATTCGATAAAGTTTAATACGGCAATTAAGCTGCCGAAGATGAGACCCATCACAATGGGAATATTGCGTAGAATAAGCGAGGCAAATAAGACCAGTACGGCAACTAGCACTGCCGTATAGCGGATAATTTTGACTTCTAATTGTCTTACTTTTTCCACGGATCGTCGTCCTCTTTTTTGCGGCCAACTTTAAACAGTAGTTTAAAGACGTTGTAAAAGGCGGCGACAATGCCAATCAGCAAGCAGACCAGTAGCGCCAAGGGGCTGCTGTTGAAGAAATTATCGAGATAATTTCCGAACAGAACCGCCCCCACAATGTACAGCGCCATCATAATGCCGACTTGACTGAGCAATGCCAAATTTTGGTAAATTTTAAAGCCGCCCTTGCGCAATTCGGCCTAAACTTCCATTTTCTTTAGATCGGGCGAGACGATTAACTTACATTCAGTTACTTCTTGTACCTGCTCGACGCTAAAGTTGGGATGTATTTCAATTAATTCTAAACCCTTGTCGGTAATCTGCATAACGCCCATTTCGGTGACGATTAAGTCGACGGCGTTGACGGCAGTTAACGGCAATGAACAGTTGTTCAGTATTTTAATGTTGCCGCGCGAGGTGTGTTCCATGGCGACGATTACCTTTTTAGCACCCGTCACTAAGTCCATCGCGCCGCCCATGCCGGGCACCATTTTGCCGGGAATCATCCAGTTGGCCAAGTTGCCCTTTTCGTCGACTTCTAAGGCGCCCAGTACTGTGCAGTCGAGGTGGCCGCCGCGAATGATGGCAAATGACGTCGCGCTGTCAAAGAAAGCGCCGCCCGGCAAAATTGAAGCGGGTTGTGAACCGGCGTTGACCAAGTTCTTTTGAATGTGGTCTTCATCCGGGTTTGGACCCATGCCGATAAAGCCGTTTTCTGATTGCAAGACAATTTCGATGCCATCTGGAATATAGCTGGCAACTAAAGTTGGCAGGCCAATGCCCAAGTTAACTAAGTCGCCGTCTTTAAACTCTTTTGCAACGCGCTTGGCGATGATTGTTCTCATTTCTTTTCTATCCACGGGCGTCCTCCTTAACAATCCTTAACGATCGCATCGACAAAAATATGCGGTGTGTGTACGTGTTCGGCCTGTAATTCGCCAACTTCGACGACCTTGCCGGCTTCAACTACGACGTAGTCGGCGGCCATCGCCATTAGCGGGTTAAAGTTTTGTGCCGATTGTTGATAGTAGGCGTTGCCCTTTTTGTCGACCACCTCGGCGCGAATAAATGCAATGTCGGCGCGCAGCGGCTTCTCGACTAAATAAGTTTTGCCGTCTATTTCAATTTTTTGCTTGCCTTCTTCGACGACTGTGCCGAGGCCAGTTGGCGTAATGACGCCACCTAAGCCGGCGCCACCAGCGCGCACTTGCTCGGCCAGCGTGCCCTGTGGCTGCAAGATAACTTCCATTGAACCGTCGTTCATCTTGTTGCCGGTTTCCGGGTTGGTGCCGACGTGTGAAGCGTAGACGCGCTTCACTTGATTGCTGACGACCAACTTGCCAATGCCCTGTTCGGGAAAAGAAGTGTCGTTGACGACCAGCGTCAAGTCTTTCACGCCACTTGCCACAATTTCATCAATAATTGTCTCTGGTGTGCCGCAGCCCAAGAAGCCGCCGATCATCAGCGTCATGCCGTCTTTGACAAGCGCTGCTGCCTGTTTGGCATCACAAAATTTTTCTGCCATTTCTACCTCCGAAATTTATTTGTCTTTTCGTTGTTTAAGCTTTGCCCAGCGTTTTTTTAATAAACTGGGCCATCTCACTTATTATATAATATTTATAGTAGATTGTTAATAGCTTTTAACATAAATTGCCGATTTTTTCACAAAAAATGCCAATTTACGCAGAATATTCAAAAAATTTGAGCTGAGCGCTTGCCATCTGCCGCCAAAATTTGTTGGCCGGCTGACCGCTAGGGCGATTTTTGCCAACATTAAAGGCGGTTTAATTGCCAAACGGCCAACCGCCTCTAATTATTAATGCTTTACTTGTGTATTTAAATAAGCGACCATAAAGGCCTCTAAGTCGCCGTCCATCACGGCACTGACATTACCATTTTCGATGCCGGTGCGGTGATCTTTGACCAACTGGTAGGGCTGAAAGACATAGGAGCGAATTTGACTGCCCCATGAAATTTCTGAATAATCGCCCTGAATGTCTTCAATGCGCTCTTTCTGCTCGCGCTCTTTTAAGTCGATTAACTTGGCCAATAACATCTTCATGGCGACTTCGCGGTTTTGAATTTGCGAGCGCTCGTTTTGACACTGTACCACAATGCCGGTCGGCAGGTGGGTGATGCGCACCGCCGAATCGGTCGTGTTGACGTGCTGACCGCCGGCGCCCGACGAGCGATAGGTGTCAATTTTTAAATCGTCGGGGTTGATATCGATATCGATGGCGTCGTTTAATTCGGGAATGACGTCGACGGCGGCAAACGAAGTATGGCGTCTGCCCGACGAATCAAACGGCGAAATGCGCACCAAGCGGTGCACGCCCTTTTCGGATTTTAAATAGCCATAAGCGTTGTCGCCCGACACGCGCACCGTCGCACTCTTTAGGCCGCCGATTGGGTCGTAGTTGTAGTCGAGCACGGTCAGCTGATAGTCGTTTTGTTCAGCCCAGCGCAAGTACATGCGATACAACATGTCAGCCCAGTCCATCGCGTCGAGTCCGCCGCTGCCGGCGTGAACCGACAGTATCGCGTTTTCATCGTCGTATTCGCCCTTAAAGAGCGCCGCAACGCTCATTTTTTCGATTTGTTCGGCCAAGTTGGCCAATCCGCTGACGACCTCTTCGGCCATCGAGTCGTCGCCTTCCTCCAGCGCCAAACTGCAGATGATATCTAGTTCTTCAGCCTCTAAATAAAGCGATTGATACAGCTCAATAATGCGCTTTAAGTTCTTTTGGCGGCGCATTAGATCGGTCGATTTTTGCTGGTCTTGCCAGACGGCGGGGTCTAATAGCGCCGCCTCAATAGTGACCAACTGTTCGCGTTTGACGGCTAAGTCAAAGTGAATCACTCAAATCATTTAATTTTGTGCGCAGCAGCTTTAATTCTTGCTGGCCGCTTTCAAATACTAGCACGCAATCCCCCCTTAATTTTTGCCACAGCACTTTTTGTATTTTTTGCCACTGCCACACGGACAGGGGTCATTTCTGCCGACTTTTTGTTCTTTGCGCACAAATGTGCCAGTTGGGCGACGGCCCAAGTCGCTGACATTTTGCTTGTGCGACGACTTGATGACGGCGGCCTGTTGGCGCTCGGTTTGCATCGTCGCCTTGGCGTAGAAGATCAGCCGCACGGTGTCTTGTTTAATCGCCTCGATCATCTCGCCAAACATCTCAAAACCTTCAATTTGGTAGGCCTTAACCGGGTCTTGCTGGCCGATGGCGCGCAGGCCAATACCCTGTTTGAGCTGGTCCATGGCGTCGATGTGGTCAATCCACTTGTCGTCGACCACACGCAGTAAGACGTAGCGTTCAATTTCGCGCAGTCTTTCGGCCGTTAGCTTCGCTTCAATTTCGTCGTACTCGTGGGCGGCGCGCTCTAAGATAAACTGCTTGAGCGATTCCTTCGTCATGTCTTCGCTGTAGCTGAAATTGACTTTTTCGACGAATAAAAGGCTGTGCAAGTGGTCGGCTAAGGCCGCTAAGTTCCAATCGTCGGCGTATTCCGATACCGCCGTATGCTGGTCGACAATGCTGTCGACCACGTCGCCGACCATGCTCCAAATGTGATCGCGCAGGTTTTCGCCATCGAGCACTTTGCGCCGTTCGTTGTAGATGATTTCGCGCTGGCGGTTCATCACGTCGTCGTATTGCAAGACGTGCTTGCGAATACCAAAGTTGTGTCCTTCAACTTTCTTTTGGGCGTTTTCAATCGACTTGGTCAACAGGCCGGCCTCAATTTGCATATCGTCTTCCATGCCCAGCTTGTCGACCATTGTCTTGACGCGGTCTGATAAAAACAGGCGCATTAAATCGTCTTCAAATGAAATGTAAAACTGGGTCGAACCGGCATCGCCCTGACGGCCGGCGCGACCGCGCAACTGGTTGTCGATGCGGCGCGATTCGTGTCGCTCGGTGCCGATGATATGCAGGCCGCCAGCCGCCTTAACTTGGGCGGCTTCGCGATCGGTTTCCACCTTAAAATCGGCCAATATTTGTTGGTATTCGCGCTTGATTGCCGCCAGTTCGGCGTCGTTGTCGTCGTGTGGCGAGTCGACCTTTGACAGCAACAGTTCATCGTAACCGCGCTTGCGCATTTCTTTTAAAGCCATAAATTCGGGGTTGCCGCCCAGCACGATGTCGGTGCCGCGACCGGCCATATTTGTGGCGATGGTAACGGCGCCAAAGCGCCCCGCTTGGGCGACAATTTCGGCCTCGCGATCGTGTTGCTTGGCATTTAACACTTCGTGTTTGATGCCGCGCCGCTTTAACATGCCACTGAGCAGCTCGGACACTTCTATCGTAATAGTGCCGACCAACATCGGTTGACCGGTAGCGTGGCGGGCGACAATTTCGGCGATGACCGCATCAAATTTGCCCTTAATCGACTTGAAGATGACATCTTCCATATCGTCGCGCGCAATCGGCTTATTGGTCGGTATTTCGACGACGTCCATGTTGTAAATATGCCTCAATTCATCTTCTTCGGTTTTGGCCGTACCGGTCATGCCGGCCAATTTACTGTATTGTCTAAAGTAATTTTGCAATGTAATGGTCGCCAGCGTCTGCGATTCCTTGCGAACTTCAAGGCCCTCTTTACTTTCGATTGCCTGATGTAGCCCGTTCGAATAGCGCCGGCCGTGCATCAGACGGCCGGTGAATTCGTCGACGATTAAAACTTCGCCGTCCTTGACGACGTAGTCGACGTCGCGCTTCATCAAAAAGCGGGCGCGCAGCGCCTGATTGATATGGTGCTGTATCTCCATATTGTCGGGGTCCGACAAGTTGTCGATGCCGAAATAGCGCTCGGCCTTGACGACGCCGCTTTCGTCATTTAAGACGATCGACTTGGCCTTTTCGTCGATGCTGGTGTCGTCATCGCGGCGCAAGCCAGCGACGAATTGATCGGCCTTTTTATAGAGGTCGGTCGACTTTTTGCCGCTGCCCGAAATGATCAACGGGGTGCGCGCCTCGTCGACTAAAATTGAATCGACCTCGTCGATGATGGCGTAGTTTAACTTGCCCTGAACTCGCTCATCGCGGTTGACCACCATGTTGTCGCGCAAATAGTCGAAGCCAAATTCGTTATTGGTGCCGTAGGTAATATCGCAAAGATACTGATTTTTGCGGTCTGTGCCGCGCACGTCATTGGTGATGCAGCCGACTGATAAACCCAAAAATTCGTGTACTTTGCCCATCCACAGCCGGTCGCGCTGCGCCAAATAGTCGTTGACTGTGACGACGTGTACGCCGTCGCCCAACAGGGCGTTTAAGTAGGTGGGCAACGTCGCCACTAGCGTTTTGCCCTCGCCCGTTTTCATTTCGGCAATGCGCCCTTGATGCAAGACGATACCGCCCAGCAACTGTACCGGATAATGGCGCATGCCGAGCGTTCTAACGGCTGCTTCGCGCACCACGGCAAAGGCCTCGTACATAATGTCATCGAGCGTTTCGCCGGCTTTTAGGCGGGATCTAAATTGCGCCGTTTTGTCTTTTAACGCCGCGTCGTCGAGCGCCTGCATGGCCGGCTCATAAGCCTCAATTTGCGCGACGTTTTTCATTAGTTTATCGACTTCGCGGCGCGATAATTTATTGGAAATCCAAGACTGAATACCCATCGTTCACCTCTTTATCTATTTTTAAAACTGCGGTAATAGGTACCGCGTGCATAATCGGCGTATTTATTTTCCAGCGCCGTCTGCAGTAGCCAAATGATACCCATTGCGATAATGATATCGGGAATACCAAAGAACTTGCTAAACGGATAATACTGTGGCAACAACCACAGCTTGCCGAGATATTTTACAATATGCGTCGAGTCGGCCATTAGCATATAGTTGGAAATTGCACCGCTGCTAATACCCAATTTCATCTGTGCAAAGCCGGCGCTGGTCGCATCGGCCAAGCGTATTGGCATTTTAAAATTGTGAAACGACAGCACGATGGCATTTAGCGCCGTGCCGACTGTCACCAATGCCATGCCGCGCAATTTTATATTTAACAGCGCAAAGGCGAGCGCCAAGAGCAAGCCCAAAAATGAAAACAGCGCCGCGTTATCCTTGACAAAGGGAATGGCGTGCAAAAAAAACGGCACTAACTGCACGATGACAGCGACCACCAAAACCAACAGGCCGCGCAGTGTAAAATCGGCCAAATTAGAAAATCTGCCACCGCGCAGCAGGCCAATTAATAGTCCTAATGCAATTGCTTCAATCCACATTTTTAACCTTCCGTTCGTACTGAACTGTCGTCGACTTCATCATATAATAAAAGGCCATATCGGCAGCATGTTTATACTTAAAGCATGCCTTAACACCGAGTTATGGCCGGCAGAGCAGCGGACGTATTCAATCGTTTGTCGCTTGCTCGTTTTGCTCCGCTGCGGGCAAACTGATGACCGTTACCGCGCCGTCATCTTCGTCATGCCAACTAATGGCGCCCTCCAAGCACTGCTTCACGTAGTAGTCCATCAGAGAACTGTCTTCGTCGACGGCGTAGCCACTTTTTTGTAAGCACTGTAAAAAGAATTGCTCAAATTGACTCTGCGCGGGCCCCTTGCCATTATCGCGATATTCAATCACGATGTCTTGCTTAAACTGAAATGCTTTGATGTCGATTGCACCGCGCCTAATTGCGCTGAGTGATTGCGTCAGCGAGCGCAATAGTAAATACTTTATTAAAGTGGCAAATAACTCGGCATCGCTTTGCACGACGACATCGTCGGCGCAGTCGATGTTGACGACGTGATCCGTGTCGGCAAAGGCGTCTTTTAGTTCTAATACCGCCGCTTCAAACAGCGCAGCTATTTTGTGCGGCTTTAGTGCAACTACCCGTTCGTCGGCCGTTGCGCCATACAGGCGATAGCAGTGGTCGACAAACGCCAAGGCGTCGCGCTGTTGTTTAACGGTGCCGCGCGATTGGCCAAAGTAATTGGTTAGGTCGTGCTTGCCCATCGACTTATCGTCAAATTTTTTGACTAACTGCGCCAGTTTAACGCGCTGCATTTCGATAGTCGGCAGCAGCGTATCTCGATAACTGGCCAATAAATCGGCCAGTAAAGTTATAAAGGTCTTTTGACCTATTTGACCCGACGATGCCAGTTCACGATTGACGACGGTCAGCTTTTCGGTTAATGTATCCACTTCTTCCGTCAAATTGTGTAAATCGCTCTTTAGGCCGGCGTTTTCTTCCGTTAAGTCTTTAAGGCGCCTTTCGCTGGTCGCCCGTTCTTTGACCTTTTCTTCTGAAATTGGCCGCGTTGTGGCGACGTAGCCGTCGCCGCGCTGATTGTCGGTATAGGCGCGCGCATGGGTTTCGCCGCTCTTGATTAAACCGGCTTTGGTGCGAAAGTCGAATACCGCTTGAACGATGTTTTTATCGCGATAAAGCCGCGTCATCTTGGCTTCAAAATCGCGGTACACTTCGGGGGGCATCAAGGTAATAGCGCGCTTGCCGATCAATTCTTCCGGTTCATAGCCCATAAATTCTTTAACCGACGGCGACACATAGGCGACGTCGCCCTCGGTTGTGATAAACCAAATGACGTCGGAAACGGCATAAAACATTTTATTGACGGGCGATTCAACCCGCTTAATGACCGGATCGCTCTTTGGCGCAGCGCCGACCTTATCGGCAAAGCGCGATTGCCCCTTGATTGTATAGTAATGGCGCCGCTCGACATAGATGCGATAATAGAGCGCAAAACTGCTCAATAAAAAGACGACGAGCAGTGCAATCGACAAAACTACACCCCATTCAAACGGCAAATTTCCGCGCGATATCAGGCGCGATATAATTATCAATAAAAAGACGACGTGGCCATTTGCCCTGCTGAAATCGGCCGCCAAAACGGCGATGTCGTAGCTGATGACCAAGCCAATTTGCAAGGCGATTGTCGTCGCATAGGTCAATCCGTCGGTCGGCACAAAGACAAGTAATGTGAATTGTACCACCAATAATACAATTGGCAAGACAAATTCGCTGTAGCGCATATATTTCTGCTGCCACTTATAATAGTTGGCCAGCGCCGCCAGCACAAACAACGGCAGTGCCACTGCCGAGTGTAAAATTAAGGGCAAGCGCCAACTTTCGGCAAAGATCAACAGGTCGACCAATCCCAAAAACAGCATTAAGACGACGCCGGCAACTAAGCCAAAAAAGCGACGGCGCTGTAAATGAGTTGCCGCCCAAGCTTGATATTCGGCTTCAAGCGCTTCGTTGAAGGTCAGCGACCAGCGCTTAATTGGCATTTCGTCTGCTTTAATTTTATCGCTTTGCTCAGTCATATCGTCCTCTTTAACTTTAACTTTCCACTATATTATCATAAAATTGAGCAATTGTTAAGCCGGTAGAGTGGCCCTAGTTAAATTTATCAATCGCCGCTCGGCCGGGCTACTACAAATCGCCCAGCGGACGGCCTGCGGTCGGCAAAAATATGGTGACCGTCGTGCCCTGATTGAGCTGACTCTCAATCGATAACTTGCCGCCGTGTAAGTCGACGATGCGTTTGGCAATTGCCAAACCCAAACCGCTGCCAGCTTTATTCGGGTCTATCTTGTAAAACTGCTCGCTGATATGCGCTAAGTGTTCCGCGGCAATGCCGGCGCCGTTATCGCGCAGTTTAATTTCGACGCCGTCGACGCGATCGATAATTCGGCAGTCGATATTGCCCAAATTGGGCGTATACTTCATGGCGTTGTCCAATATGTTGATCAGTACTTGACGCAGGCGATTTTTATCGCCATTGACGACAATTTTACGCACGGTGCACTCAATTTTATAGCTAATCTGCTGTGCTTTTAGGTTAATTGACAATTGGTTAAAGACGCGTGTCACTAAGTCGACGATATCGACTTCGGCTCTAACCAACTGAATGCGATTGGCTTCTAATTTTGAAAAGTCGAGCAAGTTTTCAACCAAGCCAGCTAGTCTATCCGATTCGCGCGCGATCATCTCTAAACCAAAAGTGGTTTCTTCGACATTTTCGATGTCGCCCATCAGTATCGTTTCGCTCCAGCCCTTAATTGACGTCAGCGGCGTGCGCAACTCGTGCGAAATAGATGAAATAAAATCATTTTTAAGGTCCTCGGTCTTGCTAATTTCAGCCGCCATATAGTTGACCGTTTCAGCCAGTTCGCCAATTTCGTCTTGGTCGTATTGATAGGCGCGCGCCGTCAAGTCGCCCGCGGCTATGCTGTCGGCGACGTCCTTTAATTCGTAAATTGGGCGCACGATGCGGTTGGATAATATCGTACTGAGGTAAAAGACGCCGACTAAGACGATAAAGCCGATTAGGTAGGCCGAAAATAGATACTGGCGAATTTGTTGGCTGACTGCTTCAATTGATGTCATATAGCGCAATACGCCATTAATTTCACCAGCTTGATAGAGTGGTGCCGACACCGCCATCACCAATTCACCAGTCACTTTATTGCGGCCGCGCCAAGCGGAAACCGCGCCTTCTTTAGCGCGCAAATAGTCGTCGGCATCGACCAATTCGCGGTCGACATAATAGGACGTCGATTCTAAAACAACGCCGTTTAAGTCGAGTACTTGCGCCTCGACGTAATCGGGAATAGTTTCATTTTCTAAGATGAATTTAGCCGTGTAATCGAGCGATTCAAACCCCAAAAATGATTCGTAAATTTCTAATGTGGTTTGCAGTTTATCGGTCAGTACTTGTTCGATATTGGAATAATAGTAGGCATTTATGCCAAAGGTAAACAGCAGCTCAAAGGTAAACACCGTAATGAGAATTATCAAACCAGAAGTATAAACTAATCTACTGCGAATACTCTTTTGCATATCTGTTTAACCAACCCACTGATAACCTTTGCCCCATGCCGTCGCAATGTAATCGGGTGACGAGGGGTTATTTTCAATTTTGCTGCGCAAGCGCCTAATGTTGACGTCGACAATTTTATAGCCGCCGTGAAAATCTTCACCCCAAATGCTGCTCAACAGGGTCTGACGCGTCAGCACGGCATTGTTACTGGTAATAAACATTTTTAGCAGTAAAAATTCAGTCGGCGTCAGCACGATTTCGCGGCCGCTCTTAAAACACTGCCGCGTGTTGATATTGAGTTTAAATACGCCGTCTTCAATCACTTCTTCAATATACCTTTCTTCGTTGACGCGAATTCGGCGATAGAGCGCCTTGACGCGCGCCAATAGTTCGGCTGGTGAAAACGGTTTTGTCAAATAATCGTCGGCGCCGACGTCCAAAGACAGAACTTTATCCTGTTCTAATGACTTGGCAGTCAGCATCATAATGCCAATAATTGAATTTTTTTCGCGAATTCGCTTGCACACTTCGACGCCGCTAATCGTCGGCAGCATGACGTCGAGTAGCGCCAAGTCGATATCGGGATTATCCTTTAACAGCACCAACGCCTCTTCGCCGCGCTCGGCTTCAAACACTTCAAAATCAGCCCGCATCAAATTGATTTTAACCAGTTTTCTGATTGAAACGTCATCTTCTAAAATTAGTATCTTTGCCATGGTATCTCCTATTCTATTAACTTAAAGCAGGCGTTGAGTTCCGTATTTGATAAAAACAATGCCTTATACCGCTTGCGGTATTCATCATTGATAATATTGCCATTTATCTGGTAGTAGGCCAAATAGACGTATTGCTGGTCACTGGCCAACTCGAAGTGTGAAATATTGTTTTCCGCCAGCTGCTGGCGCTTGCTTTCGACGTCACCTTGCTGAATTTTTTCAATGGTCAACAGCTTGTAGAAATCGTCGTCACCAACGGTGTAATAAATGTGCAAAAAGCGATTTTGAACGTCCGCCCGCGCCGGTATAAAGGCCAGTTCGCCACTATTTACCGCCTCTGCCCAGCGCTCGGGGAAAACAAAGCGGAACCCATCGACCTTGCTCTCGTAGACCATCGACACCAAATTTAAGTTGCGCTTGCCGTTCCAGTGGTACCAACTGCTCAAATAGGGTGGCTCTTCGCCAACTTGTAGGGTCTGCTGTTCTGAAATAATGCGATTGCCGATTTCGATAATGCCGTCACCGTTGATATCGCGACTGGCAATTTGATAGCTCTTGGTCAGTTGACGCGGCGTGCGGTCGGTAATTTGTTCGTTAAAGGCCAGTTCAAGTCGCCCGTTGCGATAGACGATAATATTGGTCGTATAGCTTGCGCCGAGCTGCTTGTCGATGAACAGCCCTTTAATATCGGGTGTCGCCTTGCCAAAGACGACGTTGTAGTAACCGATAATGTATTCGTCTAGATCGATCGTGTCAACCGGCTGAAACGTGCCGTTGCGATAGCTGATTAAGCTGGCTAGCGCCTCTTTGTTGCGGTCGAGCCGCAACAGTAGTACGTCGACCGCACCGTCCTCGTCGATGTCTTCAACCGTTAGGTGGGTGTAGATATCGCGATAAATTTGCACATACTGACCATTTTGCCATTCGTAAATGGCCAGCGCATCAAATAATTCGCCGGGCATCGACAGACCCATAATGAGGTCTTTGACGCCGTCGCCGTTAAAGTCGACAAAGTTGGCAAAGTTAATATCGGAGCCGGCCATTTCGAGCATGCTCAACGTCTGCCAACCGTCGGCTGTTTCGTTTAAGACGATAACGCCCAATTTATTGTGCTGCGCCATGCGATAGAATGCGTAAATTTCACGCACTTCGTCATCGTCCCAAGCGATGTAGTTAATCGAACTCAAATTATTCGACTCTAGAGGGCGAATGAGCTTGCTGCCAACTGGTATGTCGCGGTAAATTTGGTCGCGCGGAAAGCGCTGGTCACCGGGCACCGTTGGCCTTTTTATTAAATCAATCGGCGATGCAACGGCTTTCTGGCAGCCGCTCAACAATAATGCAATTAAAATTATCGTCAATATTTTTTTCATTTTTCCCTCGACAAGAGATACTCTACTAAATACTACTTCTATTATACACGAAAACCGGCTTTAAACCAAAAAAAAGCTGAAGCCCGCTAAAAAGTCGGGCTTCAGCAGCGTTTTTATTCTAATATTCCATTGCCGCCATGCGCAAGTAGCTCTGATAGCGCTCGTTGGCCTGTTGCTCGGCCTGGTCAAACAATTGTTGGGCCACGTCGGGGAACGACTTTTGCAACGACGCGTATCTGACTTCTGACTTCAAGAAGTCTTGGAAGCTCTTGCTCGGCGCCTTTGAATCTAAGCTAAACGGATTTTTGCCCTGCTCGGCAACGCGTGGGTCAAACCGCCACAAGTGCCAGTAGCCGGCTAAAACGGCTTCTTTTTCTTGATTTTGGGTGCGTCCCATGCCGGCGCGAATGCCGTGTGCAATACAGGGTGCATAGGCGATGACCAACGACGGCCCATCAAAACTTTCCGCTTCTTTGATGGCCTTTAGGGTGTGGTTTTTATCGGCGCCCATCGCAACTTGAGCGACGTAGATATAACCGTAGGTCGTCATCATTAGGCCGAGGTCTTTCTTTTTGACGCGCTTGCCGGCGGCGGCGAATTTGGCGGTTGCCGCAACCGGTGTCGATTTCGACGATTGGCCGCCCGTATTAGAGTAAACTTCGGTGTCGAAGACGAATACGTTGATGTTTTCGCCCGATGCCAAGGCGTGGTCTAAGCCGCCGTAGCCAATGTCGTAGGCCCAGCCGTCGCCACCGATAATCCAAACTGATTTTTGAATTAAATAATCTTTTAAATCTTCAATTTCAGCTAAAATTTGATTGGCGCGCGCATCGCCTAAATCTTGACCGAATAGCGGCAAAATTTGTAGCGTTGCCGCCTTTGAAGCGGTGGCGTCGTCAATGCCGGCCAACCACGCTTCAAACGGCGCCTTGTCGACGTCGAGCGTTATCATCTCTTGCATTAACAGCGTCAATTTTTCGCGCACTTTATTGATCGCCAACTTCATGCCCAAGCCGTATTCGGCATTGTCTTCAAATAGCGAATTGGCCCAAGCCGGACCCTTGCCCTCGCAGTTTTTGGTATAGGGTGTAGTCGGCGCCGAGCCGCCCCAGATCGATGAACAACCGGTGGCGTTGGCAATCATCATATGATCGCCATAGAGCTGTGTAATCAGCTTCATGTAAGGCGTTTCACCACAACCGGCACAAGCGCCCGAAAATTCGAATAATGGCTGGGCAAATTGGCTGCCCTTGACGGTTAACTTGCTCATCTTGTCGTCTTTTATGGTCAGTGCCATGGCGTAATCCCAGTTCGGCACTTGCTGCTCAAGCTGCGATTCAATCGGCTTCATAACCAGCGCCTTGGTCTTGGCCGGGCAGCTGTCGGCACAGTTACCACAACCGGTACAGTCCATTGCCGAAACTTGAATTTTATAGGTTAGGTTGTCAAAGCCCTTGCCCATCGCCTTTAAGGTGTTAAAGCTAGCCGGCTTGTCGCCCTCTTCTTTTTCGTCTAATAAAAACGGTCGAATGGCGGCGTGCGGGCAGACAAATGAACACTGGTTACACTGAATGCAGTTTTCGGCTAGCCATTCTGGCACGTTGACGGCGATGGCGCGCTTTTCATAGGCGGCCGTACCGTTTTCAAACGTACCGTCGGCGCGGTCGGCAAAGGTAGAAACCGGCAAGTCATCACCGCGTTGGGCGGCCATTGGGCGCAACACTTCGGCGATAAAAGCGGGATCTTTTTTCGGTTCTTGCGCGGCGTCAACGGCTGTCTTCCAGCTGGCGGGCACGTCGATTTCGACGATGCTCTCAATGCCGTGGTCGACCGCTTGGTGGTTCATCTTGACGACGTTTTCACCTTTTTTGCCATAGGCCTTGACAATCGCTTCTTTTAGGTATGCAACCGCCTGATCGATTTCGATAACTTCGGCCAGCTTAAAGAAGGCGGCCTGCATAACCATGTTAATTCTGCTACCCAAGCCGACTTCTTCGGCAATTTGAGTGGCGTTAACGGTATAGAACTTAATGTCGTTATTGGCGATGTAGTTCTTAATAGTCGCCGGTAAATTGGCGTCTAGCTCAGCGGCGTTCCACAGCGTGTTAAGGACAAAGGTACCGCCTTTTTTAAGGCCCTTTAACAGGTCGTACTGATAGACGTAAGACTGATTGTGGCAGGCGATGTAGTCGGCTTCTTCAATTAAATACGTCGAGCGAATGGGGTTGTCGCCAAAGCGCAGGTGCGAAATGGTGACGCCGCCCGATTTTTTCGAGTCGTAGGCAAAATAGCCCTGGGCGTACTTGTCGGTATTGTCGCCGATAATTTTAATGGCCGACTTATTGGCGCCAACCGTACCGTCGGAACCGAGGCCCCAGAAGCGGCAGCGCACCGTACCCTTTGGCTCGGTGACAATTTTTTCATTGACGTCGAGCGACAAATGTGTTACGTCGTCGTTGATGCCAATTGTAAAGTTGTTCTTTAATTCACCCTTGAGCATTGTGTAAACGGCATTAATTTGCGATGGCGTGGTGTCTTTCGAACCCAAGCCATAGCGGCCGCCGACGATTTCAGGCGCCATGTCGGAACCGTAAAAGGCCGAGCGAACGTCTAAGTAGAGCGGTTCGCCAATGCTGCCCGGCTCTTTGGTTCTGTCGAGCACGGCAATGCGCTTAACGGTCTTTGGCAAGACGTCAAACAACAACTGCGGTACAAATGGTCGGTATAATCTAACTTTAATTAAGCCGACTTTTTCGCCCTTGGCGAGCAAGAAGTCAACCGTTTCTTCAATTGTTTCACAAACTGAACCCATTGCAAAGACAACGCGTTCGGCATCGGCGGCGCCGTAGTAGTTAAACGGCTTGTAATCGCGCCCCGTCTCGCGACTAATTTTGTTCATGTAGTCGACGACAATTTCCGGTACGCGGTTGTAATACGGATTGGCCGCTTCGCGCGCTTGGAAGAAAATGTCTGGGTTTTGCGCCGTGCCGCGCGTAACTGGGTGTTCCGGATTGAGCGAGTTTTGCTTAAAGGCCTTGATGGCGTCGTGGTCGACGAGGCGATCGAAGACGTCGTAGTCGATTTGTTCGATTTTTTGAATTTCATGCGATGTTCTAAAGCCGTCAAAGAAGTGTAAAAATGGCACGCGCGACTTAATTGCCGCCAAGTGGGCAACGCCACCCAAGTCCATAACTTCTTGAACAGAGGCCGACGAAATCATCGCAAAGCCAGTTTGGCGCGCCGCCATGACGTCGGAATGATCGCCAAAGATCGACAGCGCGTGTGACGCCACCGCTCTGGCCGAAACGTGAAAAACGCCCGGCAACAGTTCGCCGGCAATTTTATACATATTGGGTATCATTAAAAGTAAACCCTGCGACGCGGTGTAGGTCGTCGTCAAGGCACCGCCCTGAAGTGAACCGTGAACCGCACCTGAAGCACCGCCTTCCGACTGCATCTCTGATACTTTAACCGTTTGGCCAAAGATGTTTTTCTTGCCATGTGCCGCCCATTCATCGACGAACTCGGCCATATTCGACGACGGCGTAATTGGATAGATGGCAGCTACATCGGTAAACGCATACGACACGTATGCCGCCGCCGTGTTACCATCCATCGTCTTCATTACTTTGCCTTTCATGTGTTACCCCTCCTATTAAATGGTTGGTCATTTTTTTGCACGCAAAAAAGAAAAGACCGCTGGCTTCAGTATAGTATACAATATACAATATTTCAAGGGGAAACTATCAAAACCTTACATTAATTAGTTTAAATTAATTAAATATTTGATTACAAAAAAATGGCACACTTTTTATCGATTGTGATATGATAATGTCGAGGTGTCAAATGGATAATTCAATTAAAACAATTATAAGGCCGGCTACTTTTCAGCGCGCAACACTTTCCGGCATTGCCAAAAAATCGCTCGCCACTTATCACAAGCTAACCATTGTGTGCCCGCCAAAAGCGCAAACTACTCAATTGCACATGACCTATCACTACGACAGTGGCGTCGTCCACAAAAACTACGACTGGGCAGATGGCATCGCCGTCATCGAAAAACTGTTGAGCGGTTATTTTAAGCAGGCCATCGTCGAAAATAGCGACGGGCACTATCACATTTTGGCCAATAAAAAAGGCCATCTGCGCATTGTCAAATGAGCAAAGATGGCCGCTGCAATTCATTTGGCACTAAAAGTGTAAAATGCCCGCCGTTATCAAGGCGACAATTGTCGCACTCATCAAAACGCCCAATAGATTGGCTAGTAGCGCCGTGCGAAAGCGCATATTGAGCACGCGCGACGCGACCACACCGGTGTAAACGCCGGTCGTCGGCAGTGGTATGCCAACCAATAACACGAGGCCAATAAAGCGATATTTGCGGTAGTTGGCGACCTTGCCAGCTGCGCGATTTTCGTATTTTTCAACCCAGTGGCGCAACTTACTAAAGGTCTTTAGGTATCTAAAGAGCGGCTCGACTATCAACAGCAAAATCGGCACGACTATCAAATTTCCCAATACGGCAATAAGGGTCACCTCGATAAGTGGCAACCCCTGAGCGACACCATATGGTATCGCGCCGCGCAATTCTGATACCGGCGTCGCCGCCAAGATGAAAACATGAAGCATTATATTGGACATGGCGGCCTCGGTTAACTATTTTTCCAATAATTGCGGAAGAAAGCGGCAAAAATGCCCAACATTGTGCCCAATGCGACGCCAATTGCCAAGTTGAGTACCTTGCGCGGCGCCACTGGGTGCTGTGGTGCAATCGCCGGCGATACAACTAACACCATGTCGGCAAATACATCAACGCGTCCATTCAAGACGGTCGCCAAATTGCCGTCGTTCAGCGCGTCAATTAACAGCTGTTTTTCTGCCTTTAGCTCTGCCAAGCGCGCTTTATTATTTGTTAGCGATTCGCGCAAGTTAATCAGTTCATCCTCGGTGTTAATATAGTGTTCTTCCATTTTGAAATATATTTCATGGGCCTGTTCGGCGACCAACATATTCTGTGATAATTCGTTTAAATCTAAATCGAATTTATCGGCATAGGCCGCCGCCGTTTCCGGGTCGTCAAAAAGCGATTTTTGCAAGGTGAAAATTGGTTTAATTTGATCGAGTAACGCCTTGCGCTCTTGCAATAGGCGCTGCTTACTTTCAATTGAAATATTTAAATTTTCAATCACCCGCTCAAAATTTAAGATAAACCCCTCTATGGCGTAGCGCTTATAGTTAATGCGCTGCGTTTCGATAAAGGCGTTGACCAATGTCGTATTAATTTCAGCGGCGCGATCTGCTTGATTGGCACTGGTTGTAATAATAAAACGATTGGCGTCTTTATCTTGTTCGATATTAATACTCTTTTGAAAAACACTGACCGTCTGATCGAGTTGCGCTCGACTAACTACCTTTTTTGCTACTTCACTTGATTTGATAAAATTAATATAATCGAGCGGGTTAGTAGTGGGAAACTGATAGCTGCCATACAGCGTATTGGCCGACAGCGTTTCGCCCTTTTTAGGCGTTTTGATAATCAGCTCACTACTGGCCTCGTAAACCGGCTGGGCAATAAAAAAAGTGTATACGGCCGTCAATAAAACCGTTACCAACAAAACTGAAATAAGCAAGACGCGCTCTTGCCACAGCGCCATCAATAACTCTTTTAAGCTAATTTCATCGTAGTTTTCATTGCGTTGTTCCATGCTAATCCTCCAAATAATTAAAAGTGGGTATATATTGCTTTAATGCCGCTTTAATATCGCCCCCAGCAGAACAAGCCGCCGCTAAATCGGCCAGCATTTGTTTAATTTGCAAGTCGTCAAATTGCTCTGGTTTTTCAATAAATATCTTTTCATTGGCAGTTTTGATTGCATTGTCGCGATTTAAAATCAGTTCTTCAAACATCTTTTCACCCGGCCGCAAGCCAGTAAATTCGATATCGATATCGCTATAGGGCTTAAAGCCGGATAGCTTAATAATATTTTCGGCCAAGCTGACAATTTTAATCGGTTCGCCCATATCGAGTACAAAAATTTCACTTTTTTCGGCAAAGCTGCTGGCCTGTAACACCAGTTTACAGGCCTCTGGTATTGTCATAAAATAGCGCTCAATATCCTTATGTGTAACCGTAACCGGGCCACCCTGTTCAATTTGCCTTTTAAAAATTGGGATAACCGAGCCGTTTGAGCCCAACACATTGCCAAAGCGCACGGCGACGTACTTTGTTGTCACACTATCGCGTTTTGATTGAATAATCATTTCGGCAATGCGCTTGCTGGCACCCATTACATTGGTCGGATTAACGGCTTTATCGGTACTAATCATCACAAAGCGTTCGACGCCAAATTGTTCAGCCGCCTCAATGACATTATTGGTGCCAAACACATTATTTTTAATTGCCTCACAGGGGCTCGTTTCCATGAGTGGCACGTGTTTGTGTGCAGCGGCGTGAAAAATTAGCGCTGGCCGATAATTTGCAACGATGTCAAAAATGCGCTGGCGATCGCGAATACTAGCGATAACCGATAGCAAACTGAGCGCCGAATGCTTTTTCTTTAATTCCAGTTCTAAATAATATGTGGCATTTTCGTAATTGTCTAAAATAATCAACTGGGCCGGTTCGTATTTTGCAATTTGGCGACACAATTCTGAGCCAATTGAACCGGCTCCACCGGTTACCATAACCACCTTGCCGGCGACGTAACTGCGCATCACTTCGGTATCTAACTTAACTTCTTCGCGCCCCAATAAATCTTTTATTTCGACATTGCGCAGGGTCGTCACGTCGACCTGTCCATTGATAAGTTCATACATGCCGGGCACAATTTTCAGTTCGCAGTGCGCCTTGCTGGCTTCTTCAACAATCTCTTTAATGGTCAACTTGTCGGCGCTGGGAATGGCAATGATAATTTGGTCGACCGCATAGCGCTTGGCAAATTCGCGAATACTGTAGCGCGAGCCGACAATTGGCACGCCATTCATCGTCTGGCCAATTTTCGTTTCGTCGTCGTCGATAATTGCCACCGGTTTACTCTTTAATTCGGTGTGTATTTTTAACTCTTTAATAATTGCAGCACCCGATTGGCCGGCGCCGACGATCATGACATTTTTGACCTCGGCAACCCCGTAATGGCGCCGTTCTTTAAAGACGCGCAGCGTGCGGTAACTGAGGCGTGCCGCCGCAAAGAAAACCGTGTCAAAGATAAATGTCAAAACGAATATGCTGCGCGGTAAATCTTGCTGCATAATCAACATATAGCCCATAAAACCAGCTGTTGCAAAAGCCGAGGCAAAGACAATTTGAAAGGCTTCCTCAATTGAAGCATAGCGCCACAGCGACGAATACATGCGCATGGCATATAAGACAATTAACTTAATCAAAATGACGGCAATAATAACTTGTGATAAAACGCCAACATATTCGGCAAGCGACGCATCGACTAATAATATTTTAAATTCAAAGCGCACAAAAAAGGCCAAAAATAGCGATGCTAAAATTGCTAGGCCATCATAAATCATTAATATAAATTGTCGAAGTTGTTTTTTCATATTTTAATTTTAATAATCCTTTAAGCAGATAAAAACCACCTACATTTTACGTTAAGATGGTCAGATAGTCAAATAAAGCTAGCACTTTGTCATTATACTTTAAAATAGACGGTGACGGCGAGCAATTCGGCCTCGCCGCCACAAAATTTGAATGTTTAAGCCAACAACTGGTCAATCGCCGCGCTAATCTTGGCGAAATCTTCTTCGCCCGGCGCGCCGTTAAAGGTAATGCCCTCGGCTAGCTGCCAGCCCAACTGCTGGTGTTCGATAATGCGTTCGACTTCTTGATAGCCGCCACCCGACCAACCGTACGAACCGACGTAAAGTGCCTTTTTATTGACAATTTTCTTTTTGCCGAGCTCATCTAATGCACCGACCATGGCCGGAAACAAGTTGTTTTCGTAAGTCGGTGCGGCGATAATAATTGCCTTGGCGCGCAAGCAGGCGCTCATCACGTGGCCAATTGGCGTTTGCGGCAACTGCCAAGCGCGATAGGCAATGTTCTTTTGATCGAGCACTTGCTTGATGTGTTCAACCGCCTTTTCGGTCATGCCGTACATCGAGCCCCACAACAAGGTGACTTCGTCGAGCGGCGCATCGGTCACAAAATTGGCGATTTTTTCGTAGGCATCGATTAAGTCGTTAGGCGACTGCCGATAGACTGGGCCGTGCCCCGGCGCTATTATGCTGGGCTGCAATGCCTTGGTCTTTTTAATCGCCATCAACGCGTTTTTGTTAAACGTCACCAAGACATTGGAATAGTAGCGAATTTGTTCTTCGTAAAAATAGGCGCGGTCGGCATCGCTAAATTGATCGTCAAAGTGATTGCCCTCACAGGTGCCATACGAGCCAAACATATCGCAGGTAAACAGCGTATTGCTCGACTTTTCGAGCGTAAACATGGTGTCGGGCCAGTGCACGTTGGGCACTTGGAAGAACTGCAGCACTTTGCCGCCGCCCAAATCGAGCTCGTCGCCATTTTTAATGACGTTGACGCCCTCGGTAATGCCAAAGAAAGCGTCCAACAAGCGCTGCCCCAACTTGGTACAGTAAATTTGTACGTCGGGCTTTAGGGCGCGCAGGTCTTCTAACCAGCCAGAATGGTCTGGTTCCATGTGATTGATAACGATGTAATCGAGCTGTTCTAGCTTAACGTCCATTTGGTCGAGTAGATCAAATAGTTGTTCGGGCACGCCGTCCCAACCGCAGACGCCATCGACTAAGGCCAACTTGTCGCCCTTTACTAAATATGAATTGAGTGTCACCCCTTCGGGAATTTCCCACATTTGCTCGAACAACAAGTCGGCTGCATTGACGGTTAAGCGATAAATATCATCTGTCACTAAAATTGGTTTCATGGTCGCTCCTCATTTTTTCTGACGTAAATACAGCCCCATTATAACACGATATTGACAATAAATAAACAGCAAACCGCAACGACTATCATTATGTACTAGCTAATGCTCTTTTTGTGGTTTAAGGCATAGCCGACGTAAACGTAGCAGAGTATCGATATTAGCATTGTAACCAGCATTGAACCCAGCGGAATTGCGCCCTCCATCGGCAATAGATAGCCATTCATCGCCTCGTAAAAACTGACCGACACGAGATCGAGTCGAAACATCATGTCGTGACCAATTTTAATCGAAATCGCCAGCGGAAAATACATTACCGTCAAATACGAAATAACCTGTGTGCCAATGTAGGTCGCTAAAAACGACAAGACAATGCCGCCCTTGCCCAGTTGGCGCAGCCATTTATGATTGCCCAGCGTGATGACAAAAGCGTAGAAGACCTGTGCCGAAAATAGGCCAAAGACCATTAAAAAGATGATTGCCAACCAAAAGCCAAAGGCGTTGACATTTTCAATATGATTGGGTATGTTGGCCAATATTTTAAAGGTCTTGGCGAAGCCCGTCATAAAGTCGGCCATTGCCAAGTAGCCGTTAAATATGGTACTAACCGCCAAACTGCCGACGACCAACAGCAGAACCGACCCCACTAAGTAAAGCGCGCCCGACAGTAATTTGGCGTTAAATATGGTCGACGTCTTAACCGCCAACTGATGTATCGTATAAGAATTTTTGCCGTAGAAATCGCCGTAGTAATTAATTGCCAATAAAATGAGCGGTATGGCAATTAACAATACCGCCAAGACGACGTGCAGCGCCACCGCAATGCCAATCAGCCAGCCCAAGTCAATTAACTTCATTAAGCCAATATTGACGATACTCAACAGATAGATAAAGAATAATACGAATATTTTTCGCTGACTTTTTAAGTCCCATTTCAATAGTTTTAAGAACATATTACACCTCTCGATAAGTCTTTCTAAAGAACGCGTCGACGCTCATCGACTGTTCAGCGCGCAGGTCATCGCATGCTTGGTTCAGCAAAATCTGCTTATCCTTAATAAATACCGCGCGGTCTAGCACCGGTTCAATATCGCTAATTTGATGGGTCGACAATATCAGCAGCGCGTCTTTATTGTAATTTTGAATAATATTTTCCAGTATCACGCTGCGCGCCGCCGGGTCGACGCCGCCGAGCGGCTCGTCGAGCAGGTAAATTTTGGCCTGTTTGGAAAGCGCCAATGCCAAGTTGACCTTTTCTTTCATGCCCTTTGACAACTGCTTGATTTTCATTTTCGGTTCGAGCTGAAACAGTTTAATCATGCCATTGAATTTGGCGACGTCAAAATTTTCGAAAAAATCGCTGTAAAACTTTAGCGCCGTGCCAATCGTCCACCATTCGTTAAGCGTTTGCTGTTCGGGCAAAAACGAAATTTTAGCCTTGCTGGTATGGTCGATTGGTCGGTCGTCGATGTAAATGCTGCCGCTATAGTCTTGAATAAGGCCGGCAATAATTTTTAATAGCGTCGTTTTGCCCGAGCCATTTGGCCCCAACAGGCCGACGATGTTATTGGCCTTTAGCTCTAAATTAAGCCCGTCGAGCACCAATTTAGAGCCATACGCCTTGTTGAGTGACTCAATTTTTAACATGGTTCCAGTTCCTTTCTAGTATTTTGACAATGTCGCTAAAGTCGTCGACGACGACGCCTACCTCGTTGAGATAATTGACCGACAGCTCGCTAATATACTGTTGCTTCATTTGATTAAATTTAGCCGCATCGTCGCAAACAAAGCGCCCCGCCGTGCGTTCAGAGCGCAGTACGCCCTGTTCTTCTAATATCGAAAGCGCCTTTTGTACGGTGTTCGGATTGACGCCGTACAAACTGCCCAATTCGCGCACGCTGGGAATTTTTTGTTCGATGCGCCACTGCTTAGTGTAAATTTTAATCATAAACAATTGAATGAGCTGTAGGTAAATCGGTTTGTCGTAATCAAATTTATAAGCCATTTTACCTCCTTTTGTATTATTACATTAATACACCAGTACAGTAACACAAGATTTTCGCTTTGTCAACCTTATTTTTAACCTCTTACATAAAAAATAAAACAATAAAAAACCGGCTGAAGCTAAACGCTTCAGCCGGCTCTTAGCCAAAGTTTATGGCACTAAGTTGCCATCTTTGTTAACCACAAAAGTTAAATCATCATAGCCATCGGCTGATATGGTAACAGTTGAAGTTGAATCTGCATCATTACTAAAACCATTTTCCCAGTTTATCTTTAAGTATGAATTGCCTGAATAGTCTGAATCAACCTTAAAGGTATTTGCTGGCAAATTAGAACCAGTGTGTTTATTATATTCTTCTGTGTTGCCACCTGCAGTTACGGACACGGAACCATTTGTCAATTTTGCCAAAAATGGCTGATAGTCTCCTGTAAAGGTTACTTTAACAGAGTCGCCATAATAGAAACTCTCTTCTTTGACTACGCTGTCTATTTCTGGTGCCGTTGGTATAAATTTTAGTTTTAATTCATCATAGCCGGGTGACTTTAAGAAAATTTCAGTTTCTCCACTGTCGTTAAATTTATCTTTCCAAGCAAGATTGATACACTTATCACTAGTGCTAATTCTATAGTTATTATCAGGAATAGCAGAATAACCACTTGAAAAACTATACTGATTTTCATCAGCAGTGCCACCTACCTTGACATAGCAATCAGCAGATGGATTTCCCTTTAAACCTTCTAAAAAGCGCTGCGCATTATTACCGCTAAAAGTTATTTTAACATAGTCACCTAAACTACTAGAGTATTGGTGAGACATCGCTTCTGTGGTTGGCGCTTGCAATTTAAAATCGAAAGTCTGATCTTTGTAGCCCGTAGCTTTTATTGTAATTGTCGGATTGGCTTCTTTTTCAAATGCCGATTTCCACTTTAACAATAGCGATTTAGGGATAGTATAGCCATCAACGCCAATTTTAAATTCGTCTTTTTCAAGGTTATAGTTCTCATCAATCTGATACTCAGTTGTCGGATTTCCCTCATCATCAGCAACATTGAATACCACTAAACTTATCTTGTTTAGATAATCTTGAAAACTACCTGTAAATGTTATTTCGGCGTGGCTGCCACTCCAACTATCTACTTTAGACATTTGGTCAACCGCCGGCGGCGTCAGTTTTTGTTCTTCAAATGTAAAGTTTGCATCTTGATAACCGGTCGCCTTAAGCGCTACCGTCGTCGGGTCATTATCCTTAAACCCCTCGCCCCACTTTAACAACAATGTATTGCCATCGACAACTTTGTATTTGTTATCTGATAAATTAACGTCTTCGGCGATAGAATTGTAAATTTTTGCACCGACTTTAACTGTGTTTAATGCACTTAAATAGCCTGTAGCTTCACCAGTAAAGGTGACCTTAACATAGTCACCATTAGCGTCGTCATTTTCCTTTGTAACGGTGTTCCTTGTCGGTGCCGGCTCGTTAGCTGGCACCTCAAATGTTAGCTCTGTATAACCGTCGGCCGTCAAGACAATTGCTGTCTCTTCTGCTGACTTAAAACCACTTTCCCACTTTAACAACAATGTATTGCCTGCGACTTTGTATTTATTGGCTGCTAAATCACCCGCTTGATACTGTTTTTCGCCAACCTTAACGCCGTCAAGTGCATTTAGATATGTTGTAGTAATATCAGCTGCTGCATCAAATGTCACTTCTACATAAAGCCCATTGGCATCATCAAATTTTTTGGTTTTTTGATCAACCGCCGGCGGTACTGCATCAGTTTGGTCATCACCTGTCGTTAAATTGCCATCTTTGTCAACCTTAAAGGTTAAATTATCATAGCCATCGGCCATTACCACAACTGTTGTATTACCCATTGCGCTAAAGCCCGTTTGCCATCTGAGTTTCAACTCGGCCGGCTCACCGGCGAGTAAACCGCCATCGAGCTTAAAGCTGTTGTCGACAGTGCCAAAATTATTTTGATTTTTACTGTAAAACGCATCGCCAACTTTAACACCATTGATTTCTGTAATGCTGTTTAAATAAGCTGCCAGCGCTTCGCGCTCTGCCGCAACAGTATCATCGAGTTCAAAGCTCACTTCTACAAAATGATAGTTGCCAAATGTATCTGATTGCTTTTCGGCCTTTTTCAGCGTTGGTAGCACTTTTGGTTGCGTGTCATCTGTAACTAGATGACCCTCTTTGTCGACCTTAAATGTGACGACATCATAGCTATCGCCAGCCGTTAAAGTAACGGTTGAGTCTTCCGTATCTTTAAAGCCAGTTGTCCATTTTAATCGCAAGACAGTGCCATAATCACCAATTCCCCGCTCGTATTGATTGTCAGAAAGATTGCTGTCATCCGGTTTCTTGCTGTAAATTTTTTCGTTAACCTGAGCGCTTAAAATGCTATCGATATAGCTAATTATTTCGTCAGTTGTCACGCCATTCGTATCATCAAATGTCACTTCAAGTCCATCTGCCGTCTTTTTGGTAGATTCAACCTCTGGCGTCGTCACTTCTGGTTCTTCGACATCGCCCTCTAAAATGTCGACGGTAATCGTTTCATCTGGGTAATATTCGGCGCTTAGTGTAATGCTATACACTTTAATTTCACTAAACAGGGCGCCTTTAATGTGAACTTGCTTTTCGTCTTTATCGACAAAATACCAATCTGAGCTTTCGCCAAAGGCAATTTTTTCAAACAGCTCAGCATCATCTAACTTTACGCCCTTGATATTTTGGGTAAAGTCGGCGCTCGATACATTGATGACGACCTCGTCGAGTTGCTTATACTGATTACTAGCCAGCGATAGACTGACGTCTTCTAATACTTTATCGCACTTGATGTTAAGGCTGTTATCCTTGTAGCCAGTCGCCGTAATGACGACTGAATTATCGCCTAAGCGCAATTTGTCTTTAGAAATAGTCAGCTGATTGCCGTCAATTGTATAGTCATCTGCCGACAGTGCCGGATACTGGTTGTTAATGCGAATGCTTGTGATGCGGCCTAAATAACCCGCTAAATCAGAAACTAAGACGGCATCTTCATTTTCCATAATGCTGGTTCTATGGTCTAACAAGTACAGTTGCGGCGGCGTTTTGTCCTTAAAGCTGCTGCCGTACTGGGTGGCGCCCAACAGGCCATCTGCCAAAATTTCTTTCACGGCATAGGGCTTATTCAGCGCAATTTCAGCGTTAGGTAATTCAATGTAGTCGACAAATGGTAAATAGTTGCCATTTACTACGGCGTCTTGATGGGCGTTGAAATAACCCTGCCAGGTGTAGAACGGTCCGCCCTCTTGATAGGCGTAATCGGCGCCGGCGATATCGTAATCCCAACGCTCGGCAATTGACTTAGCGGCATTATTTTCAATGCCCAGCGCAACCAATATTTTGGCGTTTGCCAGTAAATCGGCGTTAAAGACCAAATTGGCCGACATCATTGAGCCGCCACCGCCCGAACCAGAGCCCGAGCCGCCACCCAAGTTGCCGCCACCTGACGCGGCACTAAGTGCGTGAACGACCGGTGCTGCCGCAGCCGGTGCAATCGGCTGTGCCGGCGCGGCCGGTGCCGTTGGCGCGGCTTCATTGACGATAAATTCTTTATCAAATGCCTTAAAGCCAACCGCTTCAATGTGCAATTTATATTTGCCGAGTAGCGGAATATTATTGCGGCCATCTTCAGATGCTTCGTCGTTGTATAAGACAAATAAGTCGCCAATTAAGGCCCAGTCGTTAATCTCGCGCAATTCGACGACATTGCCCTGCGGGTCTTGCAAGCTGACAAATTCAATTGGCACCGTAATGGCATAGGGCATATCTTTAACTGTAAAGTGAATATTTTTGCCAGATTTTAAAGAACCGGTTTCATTTAACAACAGCGACGGTTGCTTTTCGTTGACGACGTTTAGTTTAACTAATACGACATCATCGCCCGTTACGCGAATGTGGTAGCGCTTGTTGGTATAGAAATTGGTTTGCGGTATGGCAATTTTTAGCACGCCAACCGTGTGCGTACCATGTGGCATAACCTGTTTGCTGTAGACTAAGTGGTCGTTTAATACTTGATGGCGCTCATCGTATTCGAGTAATGCCAACGCACCAGTTTCGGCAATTGAGTCAAAGAAGGCCTTATCTTCTGCCGACTCGTAATTAAACATAATTGTCACTTCGCCGCTGACTTCATATTGATTGCTGTCATCTTCGACCAAAATGACATCGGGGCAATAGTATTTGTGTGCATTAATATTTTCTTGCAATGCAATTGTCGTCTTAATCGGGCTAACCCTTAAATTGCCAGCTGCATCGTAATTTGACAAATGGTAATCCCAAACCGCTACTGGGCCATGCGCCATAATTTGATAAGGTAAAGTGCGCCCAGCCCGTACGACCGGCGCCGTCGGATTGTTATTATCGCTTAATTTGACTTCTTCTTGAGCGGCGCTATTGGTCTTGCTTTGCGCCACTAATTTGGCCGGCTTTAAGCTGGTAATTTCCCATTTAGCAATGGTTTTATCATCGACCACCGGCGTTAAGGCGTCAGAAATATCGACGCCGTCGATGATGACGCTGCAATTTTCGCTGTTGTAGCCGTCGCTAAAACTAACGACGACGAATTCGGCAAAGCCCAAATCGACTAATTTAGTCTGTGCTTCATTTACAATATCATAACTAACGGTTTCTTCTGTATCGTCGCCGTTATTATCAGTATTGCCGTCGTTGCCGCCGTTATCATCAATATTGCCGTCGTTGTCACTGTCGTCATCAGTATTGCCGTCATTACCACTGTTGTCATCTGTATTGCCGTTGCTACCGCCACCATTCGAATTGCCGCCGCTTGTATTGCCGCCGCCATTTGACGTATTGATAACTACCGTCGTCGCATCGACGACTTCATCCGTTTTTTCGGTTTTGTCGCCCGTAACCACGGCGCTTTCAATATTGCTTTGTAAGCGGCTCAACAACACCACCGCTTCGGCGCGGCTGAGTGGGCGCTGCGGGTGCAACATGCCATTGTAGCCTTGAACAAAGTTTTGCTTGACAAGTGCGTTAATAAACTGTAGCGCGTATGACGAAATCATTGCCCGATCGTTAAACTGGGCGACGTTTTGACTATTGTCATTTCTTAAATTTATCAGGCGACCCAGAATTGTAAATGCCTGTTCGCGCGTGATGGGCGCTTCTGGTGATAGCGTCGTCGCCGAGGTTCCCTTGATGTAGCCAACGTAAAGCGCCTTTGCCATGTCTTGATAGTACCAATCAGTTTGGTCGACATCAGTAAAGGCTGCAATTTTATCGCTGCTCTCTGTAAACTGCGCAACGCGATTGACCAAGGCGATAAATTCGGCGCGCGTTATCAAATTATCTGGCGCGTAATTGCCCAACTGATCGCCCTTTAAAATACCGCGATCAATAAAATCGGTCAGTTCTCGCTCTGCCCAATGCTCGCTCAAATTATCTGCTGCAGCATAGCTTGGTACAAATACCAACATTAGGCAGATAACTAAAAATAAGCTGATTTGTCTTTTTATCATCATCCTAAAAAACCCCCTAAATAATTAAAACCAACCATTTGTGGTTGGCTACCGTAAACTTTCGAAACCAAACACTTGTAGTTGGCTCTTATTATCAATTGTAATTGAAAATCATTTGTGTGTCAATTGAAAATCAAATAATTGAGAATACTTAATCAAATAATTGAGAATACTTAATATTTTCTGAAAATATATTTAATACTTTCTTAAAGAAATTAATTGCACAAACAAACTTTTTAAGTTATAATACTGTCTAGCTGTAAAAATTTTTTTATACAATATCGAAAGGGGAAATAATGGAACAAATATCGCGCTTTATCAGCGAAAATCCACAATATGTATTCTTTGGCGGCGCCGGCCTAATGGTCGTCTTTTCAATTGGCAGCTTTTTGGGCTGGGGCTGGGCGACATCGCCCAGCGGATCGCGCGGCAGATGGTTATATAATTTATTGGGGCCAACTGGCTACCGCATTGTCACTGGCATTATGTTTATGTTTTTGGCGGGGGTATTGGGTTATCTCGGCATGAACAACGGTCAGTGGTAGAGGCTATAAAATGTAACTTTAGTTGCAATGGTGGCTCGGCTAAAATCCGCCATTTGTCATTTCGAGTGAGCGCAGCGAGTCGAGAAATCTTGGGTTAAAAAGCGAGATCTCTCCACTTCGGTCGAGATGACAGAGCGGGCAGATGTCGCGGCTGCGCTCGGCATGACAGCTCTTTTGTCATTTCGAGTGAGCGCAGCGAGTCGAGAAATCTCAAAACATGATTAATATGACACGATAACAACAATTGCAAAAAACCGCGTAGTAGGTAGCACGCGGTTTTTCACTGTATTGCCTCCAATTGGGGGCATTATTTTATTTGTCGGCTTTTACATCTTTGGCAATTTCGGCGGCCGATGCAACTAGCGATGCGACATTTTGCAGTTCTGATGGAATAATCAGCTTAGTCGATTGACCGTCGGCAACTTTAGCGAGGGCATCGAAGCTCTTTAATGTCAATACACCTTGGTCGGGTGCGGCTTCTTTAATAAAGCCAATACCTTGTGCCGTCGCCCGTTGAATGCTAATAATAGCTTCGGCCTTACCTTCGGCGATGCGAATGGCGGCCTCTTTTTCACCTTCGGCTGCCAAAATGGCTGATTCTTTTTCACCTTGGGCGCGCAAGATGCGCGATTCTCTTTCACCTTCAGCTTTCAAAATTTGCGAGCGCTTTTCACCTTCGGCCTCTAAAATGGCGCGGCGTCTTTCGCGTTCAGCGCGCATTTGTTTTTCCATCGCCTCTTGAATATCGCGCGGCGGAACGATGTTTTTAACTTCGACGCGGTTGACCTTGATGCCCCACGGGTCAGTTGCTTCATCGAGTATCGAGCGCATTTGACTATTGATGATATCGCGCGATGTCAAAGATTCGTCGAGCTCTAATTGACCGATAATGTTACGCAATGTCGTCGCCGTTAAGTTTTCAATGGCAACCAACGGCTGTCTGACGCCATAGGTATAAAGTTTTGGGTCGGTAATTTGATAGTAGACGACCGTGTCAATTTGCATCATGACATTATCTTTTGTAATAACCGGTTGCGGTGGAAAGTCGACCACCTGTTCCTTTAGCGAAACCTTAGAGCGAATGGTGTCGATAAAGGGTATTTTAACGTGTAGACCAACGCCCCATGTGCCCAAATAACCACCCAAGCGCTCAAGCACAAAGGCATTGGCCTGTGGCACGATGCGGATGTTCGAAATAACTAGAACAATTATAAATACGATGATGACAACAAAAGCAATAAACCCAAAAATATCCATACTATCCTCCTATTCTAGCGACGACCAGCTTGACGCCTTCAACGCTAATTACTTTAACTTCTTCGCCGGCTAAGAGCGTTTCGTCATTCTGCGATTTAGCCGTCCACACTTGACCCGATAATTTAACCTGACCGAATTTATGTTCGGTAATGTCGCTTAATACAATGCAATTTTTGCCAATTAAGCTATCGACATTGGTTTTAACGGCGCCGACTTTAAGATATTTCTTGATAATCGGCCGCGTTAATACTAGCAAAATACATGACGACGCCAAAAAGGCAATAATCTGCACATAATAAGGCAGGCCCAGCCAAGCGAAAACGATTGTAATTAGGGCGCCGGCAGCAAACCAAATTGTCGTCAAACCCAATGTAATGGCTTCAATAATGGCCATGACAATTGCGACGACAACCCAAAAAATTGGCCAACTCATAAACCACCTCCTATTTCACCTTATTTTACACCTTTTTAGAAAAATATTGAAGCAAAACAATTAAAATTAATAAAAATATAAAGAATATATAATTTTGGGGTATAATAGTCGTGGTAAAAACAACGACGAGGAGGATTATATGACCTACTGGGATCTATCGACCATTTACAAATCATTTGACAGTGCAGCGTTTCAAAATGACATCACCACATTAAAGGCTTTAATGAACGACTTGGATGACTTGACACTCACGGCTGACTTTGCAACCAGCGCAAGGCAGTACATCGAAAAAATGAGCGCCGTATTAAAGCTAATTTATCCGCTTTACATCTATTCACATCTCGTGTTTTCAGTCGATTCAAATAATCAAAGCGCCATAAAATATCTCGATGCACTGGGCATGATGCGCGCCCAGCTGGCCGGGCCAGCCGTTAAATTTCAAAAGTGGGTGGCCGGCTTTGACGCCAATACAATTGAAACTTTAAGTGATAACTTGCTGGTTGACCACCAATTTTTCTTGCGTGAACTACAGCAAAACGCCCAATATTTATTGAGCGAAAAAGAAGAAGTGTTGTTGACAAAACTGCGCTGGGTTGGCGCGCACGCCTGGGGCGATTTAATGTCAAAATTAACGGGCGACTTACAAGCCGAAATTGAATTAGACGGCAAAATGCAAACTTTGACGCTGTCAATGCTGCGCAATCTGGCGGCACACGACGACGGCGCCGTGCGCAAACGCGCCTATCAAGCTGAACTGGCCGCCTACCCCAAAATAGATGCCAGCATCGCCGCTGCCCTTAACGGCATTAAAGGCGATGTCAATATAACGGCAAAAATGCGCGGCTTTGACAGCCCGCTGGCCGAGGCCATTCACAGCGCTCGACTAGACCGCGCTACGCTCGATGCAATGCTCAGCGCTATGCAAGACAAGTTGCCAGTATTTAGAAAATACCTCAAGCGCAAGGCCAAATTACTCGGTCATAGCGCCGGCTTGCCCTTTTACGACTTATTTGCGCCAATTGGCGATGGCAAAGCGTATAGCTACGACGATGCCAAACAATTTGTAATTGAAAATTTCGCCAGTTTTTCCGACCAGTTAAGAGATCACGCCGTCGAGGCCTTTGCCAATAACTGGGTCGATGTCGAACCGCGCAAGGGCAAGCGCGGCGGCGCCTTCTGCGCACCGGTTATCGGTCGCAACCAAAGCCGCGTTATGCTCAACTTTGACGGCACATTTGACGGCGTCAGAACGCTGGCACACGAACTGGGCCACGCCTACCACAACCGTCAGCTGTACGACGAGCACATGTTATTGGCCGACTACCCCATGCCATTGGCCGAAACCGCCAGCATTTTCTGCGAAACAATCGTCAGTAACGCGGCTGCCGCCAAGGCCGACAAGGGCGAGGCAATTTTTATACTAGAAAAGTCAATTAGCGTCGCAACGCAAATTATCGTCGACATTTTGTCGCGCTTTATCTTTGAAAAAGCAGTGTTTGAACAGCGCCAAAACGGGCCGCTGTCGGTTGACAAGTTAAAAGAACTGATGCTCGACGCCCAAGCGCAAAGCTACGGCGACGGGCTCGACGAAAATTACCGCCACCCCTATATGTGGGCCTGCAAGCCGCACTATTACTCAGTTGAACGCAATTACTACAACTTTCCCTATGCCTTTGGCATGCTGTTTGCGCTCGGCCTCTATGCCGAATACCAAAAGGGGCGACCAAACTTTATTGCCGACTACGACCAATTGCTGAAAAACACCACGCGAATGAACGTCAAAGCCGTCGCCGCCGGCATGGGCATCGACATTGCACAAAAAGACTTTTGGTTGTCGTCGCTGCAAATTGTCGAAAGGCAAATTGACCAGTTTATTGAAATGACAAATTAACCATAAAAAAAGCTGCCAGTAGCTGGCAGCTTTTTTATTGAAATTAGTAGCGTCGCCACAAAATGCGCAAGGCGTTGAGCACCGCTAAAAAGGTGACGCCGACGTCGGCAAATACCGCCATCCACATATTGGCGAGGCCAAATACGCCCAAGGCCATTACCAAAAACTTAATGCCCAAGGCCAATATTACGTTTTGATAGATAATGCGCATCGTCATTTTGGCAATTGCAACAACTTTTGGGATTGCCGCTAAGTTGTCTTCCATTATCATCATATCGGCCGCTTCAAGTGCCACATCGGTGCCGACGCCGCCCATCGCCAAGCCGACATCGGCCGCCGCCAATACCGGCGCGTCATTGCTGCCGTCGCCGACAAAAGCCAAGACGCCATTTGCTACTTCGACCTTGTATTGCTCAACAATGCGCAGTTTGTCAGCCGGCAGACAGTTGCCATATGAGGCGCTGACACCAAGCTGATTGCCGACTGCCTCGGCGACTGCTTTAGCATCGCCGCTTATCAACACTGTTTTAACACCGTCGAGCGCGGCAATCATTTGAGCCGCTTCATCTTTAACTTCATCAGCTAAGCAAATATTGCCCAAATACTGATCGTTTTTGGCGATGTGTACCACTGTAAAATGCGCTGCAGCGGCGTCGACTGAAACGCCAATATCGGCCATGAGTTCGGCGCTGCCCAAACTGTATACGTCGCTGCCACTGGTCAGTTTGATGCCGCGACCAGCTAATTCGTCAAAGCTGTCAACTGTTAAATTTTTGGCCGACGCGGTAGCGTCGGCGACAATCGCCTTGCCAATCGGATGACTGCTATGACCTTCACAGGCGACAGCCAAAGCCAGCAACTCGGTTTCAGTAAGGTCGGCCGCCAAATTGACCTGAGCGATCTTAAAATTGCCCTTTGTCAGCGTTCCCGTCTTATCGAATACAATGGTCTTTAAGTTGACCATTTGCTCTAAATAATTGCCACCTTTGATGACGATGCCGGCGCGCGCCGCCGCGCCGAGCCCGGCAAAGAAGCCAAGCGGTATCGACAGCACCAGTGCACAGGGACAACTGACAACCAAGAAGATTAAGCTGCGATACAGCCAAAGCTTAAAAGGTGCGCCCGTTAACAGCGTCGGCAAGATGGCAACCGCCAAGGCCAAAAATACGACGGCCGGCGTATAGTATTTGGCAAAGCGCGTAATAAAGCGCTCGACTTTGGCCTTGTTGCCCGACGCGCGCTCGACCAATTCAATAATTTTGGAAACGGTTGAATCTTCATAGGCGGTCGTTACTTCAACCGTCAATTCAGTTTCCCCGTTGATAAAGCCACTTAGCACCACATCTCCCGCAACGACCCGACGCGGGCGCGCTTCGCCCGTAATACTGGCCGTTTGCATAAACGACTGGCCGCTTTTAACGACGCCGTCGAGTGCCAATTTTTCATTTGGTGGCACAATGATAATGTCGCCAATGGCGATGTCTTCCGGCAAATAGTCACGCGGTCCATCCGGCGTGACCAACTTAACAGTTTCAACCCGCAGGTCCATCTTTTCGGCAATAGAGCGGCGCGATTTATCGACCGCCATCTCTTGCAAGAACTCGCCGATTTGATAAAAAATCATAACGGCGACACCCTCGTCAAACTGACCAATTGCAAAGGCGCCAATCGTGGCGACACTCATTAAAAAGTTTTCATCAAACAAATTTCCCCTGATAATATTTTTAAGCGAATAATATAAAATGTCATAGGCGATGACGACATAGGCCAGCAGCAGCATAGGGCGCGTATAAATGCTGTCGTGCCCCAGGGCGAGCGCCCCAAAAAACAGCACCAAGGCAATCACAATGCGCCATAGCATTTTGCTATTGGCCGCCAAATAAGCACCAACCGTTTGGCCAAAGCCGCTGCCGCCGTGATTGTGGCCGTCGTGGCCGTGCACATCGTCGCCGTGCTGATGCGCATAATGCTGATGCGCATGATTGTGACCGTGCCCGCCATGCTCATGCGAATGATTGTGGTCGTGGCCAGCGTGCTCATGTGAATGATCGTGAGCGCCATCGTGGCCGTGCGAATGGTCGTGCCCGCCGTGCCCATGTGAATGATCGTGAGCGCAATCGTGGCCATGCGAATGATCGTGAGCGCAATCGTGGCCGTGCGAATGGTCGTGCCCGCTGTGCCCATGCGAATGATCGTGAGCGCAATCGTGGCCATGCAAATGGTCGTGGCCACCGCCTGCGCCGTGCTGCTGCCTCTGGCGCTCGGCTTGACGGGCCGCCGCGCGCGCGGCGCGCTGCTGTTCCTTTAACAAACGCTTGTCAACTACCACAATACCCGCTTCAATTTTATCGATTTCACGGCCGACCGAATTGGCGTCAACTGCCGCATCGCTTTCAAAATAAAGCGATTTGCGCGAAAAGTCGAGCACGACATTTTTATAATTGGGATCTTTGCCAAAGTGCTCTTCAATTTTGCTGGCGCAGTGCGCACAAGATAGGTTTTCTAAGCTGTATTCGTGTTTCATCGGTGACATAGGTGATCAACTGCAATATCGAGTAGTTGTTCGACGTGCTGATCGTCTAAAGTATAGTTGATCGCCTTTCCCTCCCTTCTAAATCTGACGACGCGCTGCTGGCGAAACGTGCCCAGCTGGTGCGAAATACTGGAATGACTCATTTGTAATTTTTCGGCAATTTCCGACACATTAAACTCGCCCTCGCGCAGTAACATCAGTATTTTTAGGCGCGTCGGGTCGCCAAACATCTTAAAAAATTCACTTAAATCAATTTGTAATTTTTCATCAATCATAGCGCCTCCTCGCATTATTTATTTTCATATGTTCATACATTCATATGTTCATTTGTATTTTAACAAAATTATTGCTATAAATCAAGTGAAAAAACAAAAAATTCCCCCAATTTGAGGGAATGCTATGTTTGCTTAATTCAAATTATAATAACGCATAATTGCGGGGTTTCCGATTTAAGTGAGATCTCTCCACTTCGCTGAAAATCCAAAATGCCGCGCCGTCAATAAGGCGCGTTTTTCATTTTCGGCGCAATCGATATTTTGCAAGGCGCGCGCGACTTCGGCGAAGTTGGCGACCAGCAGATATTTGCCCTCGCCAAGCGCCAAGTTGGCCAGTACATCGGGGTCGATTTCTTTTAATAGACCGGTAACGCCCAGCAGTTGCTCGGCGCTGCCAACTGTCATCACGCGATACGATGCGGTACAAATGCCGACAAACCAATGAACTAAGAATTGATTGACGACGTGTTGGTCGATTTCGCCGCCCGGCACGACCAATAATTTAGCCTGCTTATGATTTTGAATGGCGTCGTCGGCCACGATGTCGTAATCGGCCTGCGCCGGTTTAATTGCGCCGCGCCGATCGGCAATGCGCTTTATTTGATAGCCCATATGACTGGCATAGGCGTCGGCCACTAGATAGTCGATGGCCGCCATTCCGCGATAGGCGTACAATACACAATTATTGTCGGCAATCGGTTTTTTCATATCTTTTAAATAGCGGCTAACCGCCTTGTCGTCTAATTTGCTAAACTTGCGCGCGGCGCGCTCATCTTCGTCCCACGCTTCAAAACCGGCAATGTCGTATTTGTTTTTAATGTCGTCGGCAACTGCTGCATCAAATAATTGTTCAATCGCCAAAAGCGTCGCCTGTAAAACCGCGCTGTGGCTATTAACCGTCAATAAACTGTCGCCCTTGACCACCGTCTGATAAGAAGGTGTCAGCGGCAGTCCCTTATATTTTTTGTGGGCTGCCCGATTGACCGATAGTGGCATATTGAGCGTTACGCCGGCTTCAATTAAATAGTCGACAGCGCGGCAGACGGCGACGCTAAATTTGGCATAGCGCGCCATCATATCGAGCCAGCTGAGCGTCTTCGTGGCGGCGCCATTGCCGTCAATGTCGGCGCAAACCCACAGTAAATCAATTGTATCGGGTGGCATTAAGCCGTGCTTCACTTCAATGTTTAACCCCGTCGCCGTCGTCAGTTGACCCGGTTCGCTGGCGACTAGGCGCACGTCGGCACCGGCTTGGCTAAACAGCTCGTAAGGAATTGCAAAATCGAGCGGGTAGACATTTTCTTCAATAAAAATTACTACTTTCATAATACCATTTTCCTTTTTTTAATTTTTGCTGGTTTTCTTGCCTAGCTACTGATAAACTAGCAGTAGAGGAGGACGCCATGAAACTTAAAAAGTTTTATAAATTAGACCTGCCCGCCGATATACTCGACAAACTGGACACTACTTATCAAAAATGCTTGGCCGATATGCGCGCTGCCGTCAGTAACGACAGCTGGTCAGCCGAGCAGCAAAGAGTACAAAAGAAGATGATTATTCCGCTACTGGCAAAATACCGCGCGCTATTAAATTTGGGAGTGGCGCAAGCAAAAGCCCTCGCGCTGACCCAAAAATTTTCTGAATACAACGCGCGCAAGTTCCACAAAGTCCTTAAACTATTGAGCCGGCTACCCAACTTTAGAAAACTGTTCTCTAAAATATTTAAGAAGCAAATGGCTACCCCCGGCATATGGGAACACCAATTTCTCAGGGACGACCAAGCCGAACTGATGATCGACGTTACAAAATGCCTGTGGAAAGAAACCTGCAATTTTTTCAACTATCCCGAAATTTGTAAAATATTTTGTGATAACGATTGGATACTGTTCGGCGATTTGAAAAAAATGCACCTCGAAAGGGCGGGCACTTTGGGGCTGGGCGATCAAAAATGCGACTTTAAATTTGTATTCGAAGAAAAAGACAAAGTCAAATAGCGTTGCGCCGCTACTGAACGGCCGCACCACCCCACTCGACCAATGTAAAGCCATTGCGCTGAGCGGGCACTAGCGGCTGTTCTGCAATGTCAATCGGTGCGTCGAGCGCCTGAAATGCCATAAAGACGCGCAGTACGCTATCGGGCTGCGGCGTCACCGTCAACTTGGCGTAAGCGGTGTAGCTCGCGCCCTGAAAGGCAATTAAATTGTAGTTACTGTGCTGCATGCGCGGTAGCCAGTAACTGATAAAGTCATTGCGCTCGGCCGCATTTAGACCCAAAAGCGTCAACTTGTCCTCTAAAAATTCCGCCGTATCGGCACCGGCCACGACAAAGCCGCGCGACATATCAAGGGCCAGATCGCCCGTGCCCTCCCAAAATAGATAGCTGTATCGCTTGCCGTCGGCTTTATTGATTAAGCTGCCGTCGGGTCGCGCCGTCACCTGCCAACCATCTCGATAAGTTGGGTAAGTGCAAGTTAGCTGACCGGCGTAATCGAGCACGACCGACACGTCGCTAGTCACTTCTGGGTAGAGATAAATTACCGGCTTTTCAACTTTGCGTAATGTCGTTTCCTCAGCCGAATCGCCTTTCGGCTCGTCTTTCTTTTGGCAGCCGACCGACAACACTAAAACAACTGCTAGTAGTAGTAAAAGATATCGTTTTTTCATAACAGCTCCTTAAATTTATTTTCCCATAACCGCAACTATTATCACAAAAAAACTTTTATTAGCAAAGCCACAATTGAATATATGAAAACTTTAAAACTACTCATGCTGTTGATGTAAGCTTGTGCATCAATCACTATATTTCTCAAAGTAACATATGACATTAATGACTTGAAATCAATCGGAATTTCAGATTTACTTTTCTGCCCAAATACGTTTTTTTAATCTTTTCCTGTCTGATAAATGCGCATTTCAACAACAATAATAGATATCCCAAATAAAAAGATTCTTTATCAAGTTGTCATTAATAAAATAGTATATTGGATAAAATTTCTTTAGTTTATTATTTTTGAAATACCTCTGACAAAAGTATAGAACAAATGTGATTTGCCTGAAGTTTTATGATCCACTTTTGCTTTCCCCTCGACATATTGTAAAACTATTATATCACGTATAAAAAACGTTTCAAATATTTAAACTAAAACACCACATAGTCTTTTATTTTTATTATTCTGAACATTTCTCCTTATAAAAAACCCTAATAAAAACTATTGACCAAACACTTTACATCTACATTATTTACAATTTTTATGCTTTTCTATTTTTTATAAAATGCACTTACTAAAAACCAAAACTAGCACATGGTGTTTTATTTCTTATGGTTCTTAGTACTGAACACATTTTTTTAGAATAAAAATTATATTATTTATTCTCTTAAAAAATATGTTATAATTTTCTAAGAGAGTTGTTGGCAATTATATCATTAAATAATTTATCTATTTACTTAAGGTGATAGTATTCCTATGAGCGTCAAAAAATATTTCCTGTTTAAAAAAATCAATAAAATTATTTATAGAATATGGGTAAGTAAGGGTGCAAAAACTCAAGAAAACGAGCGGAATAAAAATAAAAAAAAGAATCCTAATAGCCCAGAATACAAAGATGCTATCAAAAAACAATGCGAACGCGTTATGAAAATCTGGGGAAGCTCTGAAGAGTATTCATATGGTTTTTTCCGAATATTAAAGCTTTTATTAGCCTTATCTGCTTTTGTATTTCCCGGCCTCTATGTAAAGTATCTATCTGATAAAATTGGTTATATTTATCGTAAAATATCAATTGAAACCTATGTAATTGTTAAACTCATAATTGCTGTTTTAATATTATGTTCAAATTTTGTTCCTCTTCTTTCTCCCGCCCTCATCTTATTAACCATATATTTAATGACCGAAACAATTCTGTACCTGCTTAGCTTAATTCTGTTGTCTGACGTCTATTCCTCTCCAGACAATCCTGGACGATCAGTTGTTTTGGCCATAATAAACTATATAGAAATCACGGTTGACTTTGCCATTCTCTACAAATTACTTAATTTAATACAAAAATTAAATATGTCTGCACAAACAGCGGATGAGATTTCCGGACTCGAATCCGCATACTTCAGTTTTGTTGTATCAACAACTGCAGGATTTGGTGATTATATACCAAATACAATAAATCAAGGATATTTGTTAGTTATTGTTCATTTATGTGTTGTATGGATTTTTGTAATATTATTTATGAATTATTTTATAAATATATTTAATGAAACTCGAAAAAATGGTCACAAAGGATTATCGATAAAAAGAAACTAATCGGTAAGAAAGGGATTAAAATAATGATGGTAAATAAGTAAGACCCTCAAGATTATTGTATCTAAAAATATTTCGTTTATTTCAAAATTGATAACATCATAAGGCGATGTAAAATGCCAAATAACTTCTATAAAATTTTGTGCACTTTATTTAATATTTCTCCAATCTATGATATCCTTTTAGAAGAATAAATTCGAATCGGTAAGTTTTAAGCTTTTTTAGAATAAGTTCGAGGGGGATAAAAACTCATAAAATAATTATCCCTTGACACACGACTTTCATTATAGTCAATAAATTATATTTCCCTTTACGCACTAGTATATTAATCTACTTATTATTCTTTTAAACATTAATTTCAAGAGGAAATAATGAATTGTAATCATTATCAAGGTAATCAAATAGATGTAGTACTTTCTGGCGCCGGTATATCAATTGATTCAAAACTCCCCTCCGGCTCTGATTTAGCATTCGCAACATGGCAAAATAGAATAGTTTGTTTATTCAATGATGCAGATGATAATTTAAAAACTGAGCTTGCTGAAATCACAAAAAATGTAAAAAAAGAGATAGACAGCTCAAATACTGACGACAACGTTTTCGGTATTCGATTAGAACAAATTATGGAATTATTTTTACCAGCACTAGACAGAAACTGGTTAATTAGTATTTATAGTGAAACATTTAAAAATGCAAAAATTAATCCTAACCACTCAATATTAGCAAGATTTGATGGATTACATTTAACTGCAAATATTGATTTGTTATTAGAAAATGCTGGCGCAAATCAAGTAATGCATTTGCATGGTAGTTGCGCCGAACCAGATGGGATCTGTACGACATTTTCCTCTTATGAAAACAATACCACACCACTTTTAAAAGAGTTATCCGGTAAGCATTTACTTGTTGTAGGTTATAGCGGACGTGACAATGATATCCTTATTCGAGTCTCAAGTAGTAACCTATCGGAAATAACATGGCTACAGTATAGTAATGAAGATTTATTCTACTCTGATCTTAACGATGATTATTGTATTAATAAAATTGAGGCAGGCGCAAAACGATTTATAAACAATTGTATAAAGCTAAATCCTAATTTAAAAGTTAGTGTATATTTTGGAAAAGTTAAAGATTTTTTTAACTATTACAATAAAACATATAAAACTACATATTTTACTAATAATAATCTTTTAAAAGCGCCACCAAAATGTGAAGATATCAATATAAAAAACTATAGTCCTAATTATAAAAAAATGATAAAATGCGCTCAAGAAATTTGTAGCTTATCTAACAGTTATCGTTTTGAAAGAAGCCTAGAACTTGTTGATGCCTTTATAAAATATTTTAAAAATGAAGAACCTTTCGTTAAAATAAAGTCTCGAATTCTACGCTATCAAAATCATAATTCATCAATTAACGGCAATCGTGAAGCACTAAGGTATCTTTATACTAAAACTAAACATAACAAAAATCTTTTTAAAGCGCTATTGAACAATGCTAATGAAATATTCGCAACTCAACAAAGATTAGGTTACTATCCCTTTATTAATATATTACAAAGCAATTATTATATTTTTAAAACAAGAATCGACAAAAATTTTCTGAAAAGAATACCAGTTAATTATACAAAAAAAATATATTTAATAATTCAACGTTGTGCAATATACTATTCAAGTATTGGACTTGATTATAAGGCAATATCCTATTTTAAAATGTGCCATAAAATATCTAATATGCCCCCGCCATATAGAAATAATTTGAAACTATCTTTTGATATGATCGCTTTAAATGACACTTTTTGGGCAGAAGCTTTGTTATGTATAGGTAAACGTGATGAAGCAAATAAAAGAATTATGAATGCATTTAGGCATTTGCCTGCAATGACAACTGTTAATCGTATTTACCCTTACTTTGTTAGAGCGCACTTGCAACTTGCTACAACTATTAACCAGAGTAAAAAAGACTATAATTTAGTCTTGACTGATATTAACAACGCACTTTTACAAAAAACAACGTTTTATATGAAAGCTCCCGTTTTACTGAATAAAGTTGAGCTTTTTTTAGTATCTAACAAAATGCAAGAAGCTAAAAAAATACTTAATAAACTACACGCAGCTCGTAATGATATTTACCCGTCTACAGTAATACGATTAGATTGTATATATGCAGAATACTGTAAATTAACATCTGATTATGAAACTGCAATTAAAACTTGTAAACGCATATTAAAAGAATCACAAAAAATTTTTGGTTCTAAACTACAATATATTTTAATCGCAAAATTAGTTTTAATAGAATCAGAGTACAATCAATATAACAATAACTCTTTCAAATGGTATAATAGGGTTATTTTATCAACCAAACTAAAACTTTTAAAATTTAGGGCTAAAAAAATTAAGAGAAATAATATTATTAAAAGAATTGATAAAGACTTAAAGATTATAAGTAATTCAAAAAAAATAATTATTAATAACTTTAATCTAATTCATTAAAAACTCCCAGTTCTGCCAACGTTTCAATTGCCAGTTCTTCGCCCTGGTCGGCGGCTTTTTTATACCAATAGATCGCCTGTTGTTCGTCTTTTGCCACGCCCTGGCCATGCAAATAACAGAAGCCCAGCATGGTTTGAGCCAAGGCGTCGTCTTGTGCGACGGCTTTTTCTAGCAAATCGATTGCCTTTTGTTTATCTACGTCGACGCCGTAGCCATATAAACACATTACGGCTAATTTGGTCTGTGCTTGGGCAAAGCCCTGGTCGGCCGATAGTTGATACAGCTGGGCGGCCCGTTCGAAGCTCTTGGTGACGCCACTGCCCATTTGATAACAGAAGCCGAGCTCAAACTGGCCCTCGGCATAGCCCTGCTCGGCGGCCTGTTCGTACCAGTAGACGGCCTGCTCTTTATTTTTAGAAACGCCATAGCCCATCGCGTAGCAGTCGCCCAAGTTGACTTGACCGGGTGGGTAGCCTTGCTCGGCCGCCTGTTGATACCAATAGTGGGCCTTTTCTAAATCGGCAACTGTGCCCATGCCGTATTGATAACAAATGCCCAGTTTATATTGCATATCTGGATTACCCTGCTCGGCAGCGGCTTGAAACTCGTCAAAGGCCCTCACCATGTCTGCGTCGTCCGACGTATCGGATGACGCGTCGCCCGCTGCCGTGCTGACAACTGTAGTCGCAGTCGGCTCGGCCACTTCTTGGCTAACGTCAATTGGCAGTGGGCTTAAAGCGCCCAGTGTCATTTGCTGAATCAGTGAAAAGGCATCGCTGTCAAAGACCATCATGCCGATTATTAAGGCGAACATCAAAAACATAAAGACAGTTGTAATTGGCTTATCTTGCTTGTCCGGCGCGCGCTGGTCGGCCGCCGCTAACTGAACTGCATTTTGAGTGATGTAGGCACAGTCTAAGCCGATGCAAATTTCCTTTAGTAGCTGTTCGGCCTCGTCTTGAGCGATGCCCAGTTCGCCGGTTAGTCGCCTTAGACAGGCCTCTTGAATTGCCAATCGCCGCGCGGCATCGGCCTTTATCATGGCAAATAGTTGCCGCTCTAAATTGATGTCGTATATCTTAAAGAACAGCTCTCTTTCATCTGCCATCTGCGGGGCGAAATAAGACAGAAATATCTGCATTTGCTTTTTATCTAAAAAGGTTTCAGCGTGATAGGTATTGAGGATTGTTCTAATTTGTTGCCCAATTTTTTGCATACTGCGCGCACCTTTGCATCGTGAAGTTTTATCACTTCAATAATACAATAAAAATACTCCCGCGACAATGGTTTTCAATGTCTCGGGAGCATTGTTTAACATGCTGTTATTGGGCGACGATTAAAGTACCCGTCTTGCCGGCGATGCCTTCTTGCGCTTTTTCGAGTGATGTAATAAGCGCTTTACGACCCTGCTTTGACTGGGCAAAGGCCATGGCAGCTTCGACTTTGGGCAACATTGAACCGGGTGCAAAATGGCCCTCGGCAATGTATTTTTTAGCGTCTGCAATCGACAGTTCGCTGAGCCATTTTTCGTCGGGTTTGCCGAAGTTAATGGCGACTTTTTCAACCGCCGTCAAAATGATCAGATAGTCGGCGTCGAGTATTTCGGCCAACTTTGAACTGGCGAAGTCTTTGTCTATTACGGCCGGTACACCGATTAAGCTATTGCCTTCGGCGACTACCGGTATGCCACCACCGCCGACGCTGATGACGACGTGACCTTTTTCGACTAAGGCCTTGACCGTTTCTTTTTCGGCGACGTCGATTGGTTTAGGTGACGCCACCACGCGGCGCCAACCGCGACCGGCATCTTCTTTCATGTCATAGCCTTTTTCGGCGGCTATTGCCTTGGCCTCTTGCTCGCTGTAAAAGGCGCCAATTGGCTTGGTTGGATTTTGGAAGGCGCTATCGTTTTTGTCGACGATAACCTGCGTAACGACGGTTGCCACCGGCGTATTATTGCCGCGATTGAGCAGTTCTTCTCTGATGGCGTTTTGCAGGTGGTAGCCGATGTAGCCTTGGCTCATCGCACCGCATTCCGGGAAGGGCATTTCGGGCGTACCGGCAGTGCTGGCGGCCGATGTGCTCATCGCTAGGTTGATCATGCCGACTTGCGGGCCATTGCCGTGTGCCAAGACGACTTCGTGGCCGTCGACGATTAAATCGACGATTGGTTTAGCGGTGTTTTTTACCAACTGTAATTGTTCTTGCGGCGTTTTGCCGAGGGCATTGCCGCCGAGGGCGACGACGATTTTATCTTTCATAATTCCTCCTAGAGATTGCCAATTGATGCAACCATCACGGCTTTAATTGTGTGCATTCTGTTTTCAGCTTCGTCAAATACAACCGAGTGTTTGCTGTTAAACACTTCATCGCTAACTTCCATGCTTTCGATGCCAAACTTTTGGTAGATATCTTCGCCAATTGAAGTATTGCGGTCGTGGAAAGCCGGCAAGCAGTGCATGAAGATAACTTTATCGTTGCCCGTCTTTTTAACCATTTCCATATTGACTTGATAATCTTTTAATTGTTCAATGCGCTCGGCAAAGAGATGTTCTTCGCCCATTGACACCCAAACGTCGGTGTAGAGCACATCGGCGCCGGCGACGTCGTCGACTTTGTCGGTGAGGGTAATCGAGCCGCCCGTTTCTTTACACAGCTCTTTCATTTCGGCAACCAGCGCCTCGTCGGGGAACAGTTCTTTGGGCGCTAAGCCGACGAAGTCCATGCCCAATTTGGCGGCGCCAATCATCAGTGAATTGCCCATGTTGTTGCGCGCGTCGCCGACGTAGACGAATTTAACTTTATCGAGCGGCTTGTCGACGTGTTCCATTACGGTTAAAAAGTCGGCCAAAATTTGGGTTGGGTGATACAAGTCGGTTAGGCCGTTCCAAACTGGTACGCCGGCATGGGCGGCCAGCTCGTCGACCGTTTCTTGCTTAAAGCCTCTAAATTCGATGCCGTCGTAGTAGCGGCCGAGCACTTTTGCCGTATCGGCGATCGATTCTTTTTTGCCCATTTGGCTATTGGTCAAAAATGTGACGTTGGCACCCTCGTCAAAGGCGGCCACTTCAAAGGCACAGCGCGTTCTGGTCGAAGTTTTTTCAAACAGCAACACGATGTTTTTGCCGGCCAATAAATTGCCGCGAATACCGGCGCGCTTTTTGTTTTTTAAATCGCGCGATAAATCGAGCAAGTATCTAATTTCTTGCGGCGTAAAATCCTTCAGGGTAATTAAATTGCGGTTGCGAAGATTAATTGGCATATTGTTCCTCCTAGTTTTTATAGTTTTTCGCGATACAATGGCATTGACATACAGCGCGGGCCACCGCGGCCACGCGATAATTCGCTCGATGGAATAACGTGTAGCTTGACACCGGCTTCTTCCAGTAGGCGATTGGTGACGTGGTTGCGCGAATAGACGACGACTTCGCCCGGCGCAATTGCCAGGGTATTTGAACCGTCGTTCCACTGTTCGCGCGCAGCATCGATTGTGTTGCCGCCACCGCAGCGGATTAGGCTAACTTTGTCGCGCTGTAGATACTTCTTCAGTATATCTGCTAGTTCCATTGTTTCTTGTTTAATTTTGACGCCGCCATTGGCCTTGCTAAGCGAATAAACGGTGAGCGGGCCCTCAATTTCGGGGTGAATGGTGAACTTGTCGTGGTCGACCATTGTAAAGACGGTGTCGAGGTGCATAAAGGCGCGCTTCTTCGGAATGTCAAAGGCCAATATCGTCTCAAATGGCTGGTCGCCGGCAAATATTTTTTCGGCCAGTATATCGAGTGCTGCCGCATCGGTTCGCTGCGACACGCCAACCGCCAACACCTTATCGGATAATACCAATTGGTCGCCGCCCTCAATGGCGTATTTGGCGTCGCGCTCGTACCAGTGCGGCACGTTCCACTTGCCAATTGCGGGGTGATGGTCGAAGATGTACTTGGCAAATAACGTTTCGCGATTTCTGGTAACGGTGCGCATATGGTTGAGCGAAATGCCACTGCCGATACTGGCAAATGGGTCGCGCGTAAAGTACAAATTGGGCAGCGGATCGACGACAAAGGGATAGTGCGATGCCACCATACTGCTCAGCGTTTTGCCGCCGGCAATTTTTAATTCTTCGCGTCTGATGCCGGCCATTAATTTATTAATTAGCGTTAGATTGTCGTCAAACGAGGCGAAATAATCGAGTAGCGCGGCGCGCGTGTGCGGGCCAGATAAATTGGCTTCGTCTAAAAATTCATTTAAAAAGGCCTGCTTAACGGCACTATCGCCAATTGCTTCGGCGGCTAATTTTTCGAGATAAACCACCTCGACGCCATTATCGGCGAGCGTTTTAGCAAAGGCGTCATGCTCTTGACGGGCCACTTTTAAGTAGGGTATATCGTCAAATAGTAATCTGTCCATTAAATCGGGCGTTAGGTTTTCAATTTCTGCTCCGGGGCGATGCAGCATTACGCGGCGCAGCCTACCAATTTCTGATAACACTTGAATGCCAGCTAAATCTTTCATTATTTCCTCTTTTCTATTAAAGGCTTTGTTCAATACTAGTATACATAATAATATACATATTGCCAAGGGCAAACAAACAAAGTATTTTGGCGGCGTCTAGCCATTTATCTTTTTTGAGAATATTTATTCTGCAACAATTTATACATGTTTTTTTAAAAATGTGTCAATTGCTGGCTAAGCGACTAATATTTTTACTTGCTGCGCCATTAAAAACCGCCAAATCGCGCAATTTCGACGTATTCATTCAATTTTATGAATTAAAAAATATTAAAAATGCTGGCTCGCTAAAAGCGTCCAGCATTTTGATATCTCGATATAACTCTTTTTTAGAAATCGACAAATTTTGAGGGGTTGACCGGCTTGTTGTCGATTCTCATTTCAAAGTGTAAATGCGGCCCGGTGCTGCGGCCACTGTTGCCCGACAAGGCAATGCGCTGCCCCTGAAAAACCTCATCGCCCGGCTTGACCAGTAGTTCTGAACAATGGGCATAAAGGCTCGACTTGCGATCGCCGTGGTCAATAATAATGTGGTAGCCATAGGTACCGCGTTTAGCGGCAAAAGTGACGACGCCGCCATCTGCCGCCGTGACATCGCAGCCAATTGGCATCGCTAAATCGATGCCGCTGTGAAAGCCATAACTCCTATAACCATAAGGCGATGTAATGACGTAGCCGCGCGCCGGTAACACGAAAATGCCCGTGCCTTTTTTAGGCGGTGCCTTTTTACTGCCGACGATTAATTCGCGCGGCGTCGGCGCAACCAACACGGTTTCCGATAACACTTCGCGGCTTTGCTCAGCGCCATTTAGACAAACCACATCGGCGACAATTTCACTGGTGCCCTTTTCGCCTTCAACCTTAACGTCAAATTCACCCTCGAATAGGCGCTCGGTTGGGTGCTTAATAATTTCAAAGTCAATTGGCGTCGTGTAAATGGTTTGCTCGACTGTCATAACATTGATTAACGGCTTGTCGACCGTTAAATTAATTTGCTGACCGACCACCAAAAACTTTTGATCGTATAAACTTGGATTAGCTTCAAATATTTGATTGACGGTTAAGCCGCTCGCCTTTGCGATGTCCAAAAAGTCATCGCCTTCGCGCACGGTATAAACATCGTCGCGTCGCGCACCACTTATAATGTAATCGACAACCTGATCGACTGGTTTATAGCCGTTAAAGCTAGACAAGGGCGCTTTAATTTCGGCAATCGTAATTTCTTCGACAAATTCCACTCGTTTTGTCAATACGTCATCTTTAATATAGCGACGCTTTAACAGTGCTAATACTTGCTGGGCGTGCGCTTCGTCTTCACAGTAGACAATTGGTTCGCCATCTACTAAAATGGCAAAAGTTTTAAATTTGGCTTCGACGACATTGTCAATTCTACGACTAGCGTCGTTGAGGTCATCGGCATAGGCAAAGCTGCTAATTGCAATGACCAAAATTAAGATAAAAGCCACGCCTAAGCTATAACGACACCTGCCTGAAACGGTCTGATTTTTCATACGATCTCCATCTGTCTTGAAAAGGGGCATATATAGATAATTTACTATAGTTTTAAACGAGATGCAAGCACTGTTTTTGAATTTTTGTCGTTTTGGGCTAATTTATTGCTAAAAAGGGCAAAAAATCTATTCTGCTAACCAATTATATGGTAAGATTGATAACATAAGGAGTGAATATGGCATTTAAATTAGCTGCGCCGAGCGTCGACTTTGGCCAAACTGCAATAGAAAATATCTGGATTGACGACTTGATGGCGTCGGCCGACGGCGACGCTCTAAAAGTCTATTTAATGGGCTATCGTTTGGCCTGTACCGGCGATGCTAATTTTTCCAATGAAACGATTGCCAAGCGCTTGAATTTGCCAATTGATCAGGTGACAGAGGCCTGGCACTACTGGCAAGCCGTCGGCGTCGTCAACTGCGTCGACTGCGCCGCAAAGCATTCTGACCACCAGTTTGACGTCGTCTTTTATTCGCTGCGCGCGCAGTATTTGGCCAACGGCAAACTGCTGCCGGTCGCTCGGCCGACCAAGCCGCTGACGCCGGCCAGCAAATTGTTGGCGGCGCTCAGTAACCCGCACATTAAAAAAATGTTTGAAGATATCGAGTTCTACGCGCGGCGCATCTTGACATCTGACGAAAAAAATCGCGTGCTCGGCTTTTTAGAACACTATCATATGGAAACCGACGTCGTGGTAATGGCCTTTTACATTACCTATGAAGAGCGCAATATTAAGCGCAAGCAACTCAACTACGTCGAGGGCATTATTAAAAACTGGCAGCAAGACGGCATCTTTGACTTGGCGACGCTGCGCCGCGCCGACCAAACCGAAATCGCTCACTACCAGCTGTTGCGCACTATCTGCCGCGCCTTGGGCATCAACCAAAGACAAATCCCGACTGCCCTGCGCGAAGCGGTTGCCGATTGGTGCGATGTCAAGCACTACGATGAAGACTTTATTTTATACGTCGTCGACGAGGCGACGCGCCGCACCAACAACCCCAACTTAAACTACTTGCACTATCACTTTGAGCGCATTGCCGCCAGCGGCAACTGTACAGTCGACGGTGCCAAACAGTATTTTGGTGACAAGCGCAGCGCCGCTGGCAACGGCGGCAGGCAAGGCGACGATGCCGTGCGGCCGACTAAATTTCAAAATTTTCCGCAAAACGAGCAGGCCGAGCTGGCCAATATGCTCAAGAAGATGTCAAATTTACACAATAAAACAGGTGATATTAAATGAATAGTTTAACGCAACAAGTCGGCCGCCAACTGGCCGCCAAGCGCGACCGCAACGCCGCTACAATGCTGGCGCGCAAAGCCGAAATATACGACGCCATTCCCAAAATAAAGGCAATTGATATCGAAATGGCCGGCATGGTCAAAGAAATTGTCGGCGCCTTAACGAGTAGCCAACGCGATGCCAAAGCGGCCGCTCAGCAAGTTGCCAATATTGGTAAAATGTTAGCGCAAAAGAAGCGCCAACTGCTGCGCGATAACCGCTACCCGGCCGATTATCTCGACCCGCTATACGACTGCGCCAGCTGCCGCGACGAAGGCTATTTGGAAAATGGCCAACGCTGTCACTGCTTTGAGGCCGCCTTGGTCGCTCTGGCCTATCAAGACAACGACCTGCGCGCCAAATTGCAAACTGAAAACTTTGCCGCCTTTGACCTCAATTTGTTTAGCGATCAAACTACGACCGAACAGCCGGTTAGCCAGCGCCAAAACATGGCCAAAATTGTCGACAGCGCGATGGCTTTTATCGCCAACTTCGACGACGACAACCAAGCAAACCTACTGTTCTACGGCAATACGGGGCGAGGCAAAACTTTTTTGTGCAGCTGTATTGCCAAGGCGCTAATCGATCAGGGTAAACAAGTCGTCTACCAAACGGCCTATAAACTGTTCGACACCATTGGCGGCCATCGCTTTGACGGCGACCAAACCGCCAAACTGCGCTATCAGCTATTAAACAGCTGTGACTTGTTGATTATCGACGACCTCGGCACCGAATTGGTCAACAGCTTTACCAACAGCGAACTGTTCAACCTGATTAACAGCCGTTTACTGGAACAGAAAAAGACGATTATTTCGACCAACTTGACGCCCGAGGCGCTGACCAAGCAGTATGGCGAGCGCATCGTTTCGCGCATCGTCGGACACTACCGCGTCTTACACTTTTTTGGCGATAATTTGCGCTATCATTTACAACAGGGCAATTAAATTATTTGTAACTAGGAGAGGTGACTTATGAAATTTAGCAATGGCAAGGTATTTGACGTTTACGCAGGCGAGTTTAGCGTGCAAGACTTTTGCCTAAGCGGCAAAAAATTTAGCGCGCAAAGCGACGACGACCAAACGGTTGACTTGACGGGGCGCTTTATTACGCCCGGCTTAATTGACGCCCACACCCACTTGGGCCTATGGGAAGAAAATGTCGGCATGGAAGATGGCGACGGCAACGAAATTAGCGATCCGATTACGCCGCACCTGCGCGGTATTGACGCCATCAACCCCTACGACGTGGCCTTTGAAAAGGGCTTAAAGGGCGGCGTAACAACCGTATCGGCCGGCCCCGGTAGCGCCAATATCATCGGCGGCCAATGGGCTATTTTTAAAACTTACGGCAAGTCGATGGACGAAATGGCGATCAGCAAGTCATCGGCCATGAAGTGCGCCTTTGGTGAAAACCCAAAGCGACTCTACGGCAAAGCCGGCAACCCGCCAAAGACGCGCATGGCCATTGCCGGCGAACTGCGCAGCACCATTATGGGCACAATTGACTATATGCGCCGGCGTAGCGAAAGCAATACCGTGCCGTTTGACGCCAAATTTGAGGCGATGATACCGGTCATAAAAAAAGAAATGCCGCTAAAAATTCACGCCCACCGCGCCGACGACATCTTGACGGCCATTCGCATCGTCAAAGAATTTGATTTGGTGATGTCGCTAGAGCACGGCACCGAATCGCACTTAATTGTCGACAGCGTTAAGACCGCCGGTATCCCCGTTATTACTGGCCCAACTTTTGGCTTTAATAGCAAAATGGAATTGACCAATAAAACTTTTGATACGCCGCGCATTTTAGCGGAAGCCGGCGTGCCTTTTGCCATTATGACCGATCACCCCGTGCACCCGCTCGGTTCACTTATCATGTGGGCGGCGCTGGCGCATAAGGCCGGCTTAACTGAAGCCGACGCCCTGCGCGCAGTAACGCTTTACCCGGCGCAAATACTGAAAATTGACGACCGCGTCGGCGCCATCGCCGCCGGCAAAGACGCCGACTTCGTCGTCTGGGACAAACACCCGTTTGACATTATGGCCAATGTCATCGAAGTTTGGGTCGACGGCAAACGCGTCGTCTAATTTTAATTTGCCGCCCGCTTAAAGGCGACATACGATATTATCGTGCAGACGATGCCGGTTGTCAGCGTGGCGCCGATGACAATGTAAAAGGCCAACTGAGGCGCGACAAATAGGCCAATAAAGCTGATGATGCCACTGGCCGTAAACAGATAGCCGCCCCAGCGATGGGTGACGCGCCAACTGGCCTCGCTGGCCAATGTCCAGGGCGTTCGAATGCCAATAAAGTAGTTGTGCTTAAGTTTGGGCGTATAATTGCCCAAGACGATAAACAGTATGGCAAAAGTCACGATCATAATCGTCGTCGTATTGTCGACTATTTTTAGGGCATAGAGTATCATTACGGCGTGTAGCGCAATAAAGAATAGCGTGATAACGGCCTTGATAATGGTATAGGGCCTGCTAAATTTTTGGTAGTTTTCGGCGCGCGGGTCAATTTTGGGCAAAAAGCTCATCAACAATAAAATGACCAGCGGCAGTAGCGCCGTAATAAAAATGAACGATTTGTCGTTAAAGCTATCGGGTTGGCCAGCCGCATTAAAATGGGTTGCAATGGTCGGCGGCAACTGCCGGTATACCAGCAAGGTCGCCACCATAGAAGCCAGGCAGGCAACCAGCAAGCCCCAAGTGAGTTTATCATTTTTTTTCATTTGCATCACCTCGCTTAAAGTGGTAGAGCCAGTGCACTAAATCGTCAAACACCGATGTGTTCAGTGAGTAAATTACATTTTGGCCAACTTTTTCGGCAATAACCAAGTCAGCCTGCTTTAATATGTTTAGATGATGGCTGATCGACGGCTTCGAAATGGCAAAGGCATCGGCAATTTGACCGGCATTTAAATCGCCCTTGCGCAGTATTTCCAATATTTTGCGCCGCGTTGGATCGGATAGCGCCTTAAATAAATCGTTCATTTGTAGACCCCTTATTTAGATGATTGTCTAAATATCTAAATGTAGTTTAGCGCATTTTTGATGATTTGTCAATAAAACGCATAAAAAATCGCCAACCGTAGTGATTGGCGATTTACTTAAACTCTTTCGGTTTATTATTTTACCGGCGGCACAAATTTTCGGGTGGCAAATTGCCTGTCAAACATCAGCACTGCCTCACCTTTGCCCTCGATCAAATCTAATTGGTTCAGTATTTCTTCAACGCTGGCCTCTTCTTCGACTTGCTCTTCGATATACCACTGTAAAAAACTCTGCGTAGCGTAATCTTTTAGTTTGACGGCCGTGTCCATTAAGCTTTCAATATTTTTGGTAATCATCTTTTCGTGCTTGAGCGTTTCTCTAAATACTGCCAATAAATCTTTGAACTTATTATCCGGCTTGGCGATGGCCTCTAGTACAACTGTACCACCGCGCTGGTGAACGTAGTCGTACATTTTGAGCGCGTGAAATTGCTCTTCTTGAAATTGAATGCGCATCCAATTGGCAAAGCCAGGTAAATTTTTATCTTCGAAATAGCCGGCCATTGCCAAATACAAATAGGCTGAATAAAATTCGGCGTTAATTTGCTTGTTAATGGCGTCGTTCATTTTTTTGTTAAACATACGTCCTCCAGTTTTTGATTAGTTAATAAGTCGCTTTTTCTGACAACTTTGACAGATGCCCTTAAAGTAAAGATGCCTTTGATGAATTGCAAAACCAGCCAGTTCTTCGCCAATTAAATTGGCAAAGTCCGCCGTAAAGTCGACCACGCAACCACATTGCTCGCACATAAAATGACCGTGGTTGTCGACCTTGGCATCATAGCGCGACTCGCTTTCGTCGATCGAAATTTGCAGGGCGATACCCTTGTTTACAAACAGGCTGAGCGTGTTGTAAACAGTCGTCTTGGAAAGCGTTGGAATGGTCGGCGCCAGATGACCGTAGATGTCGTCAACTGTCGGGTGATCGTGCGAACCATACAAAAACTCATAAATTTTAATGCGTTGTAACGATGGCCGAATGTCGTTGTCTTTTAAAAACTGGCCAAAGTCATCAATTTTTTTCATTGTAAACTCATTTCTTTACGTAGCGCGGCTACGGACATTGTCGTCGTCAATCGACAGATTAAGCCGGCTCGAACATGTCTTTGCCGACGCCGCAGAGCGGGCAAACCCAATCTTCTGGGATATCCTCGAAAGCCGTGCCCGGTGCAATACCACCATCTGGATCGCCAATTTCTGGGTCATATAGATAACCACATGCTGAACATTCATACTTTTGCATTATATACCTCCCTTTGTTTGTTAAAAATAATCATTTCATTTTTGATATGATTACAACTATCATACCATAACTGGCCATAAAGTCAATGAAATTCACACAATATTAACAATTTAAACGATTTGATTTTAGGTTAGAAATTTGGTAGTACAATACCGAAACGATGACGATAACGCCGCCGATTACAGCCTGAATCGTCGGCTGTTCGCCGATGAATAGAAAGACCCAAATTGGGTTTAAGAGCGGCTCAATCACCATAATTAGCGATGCTTCAAGCGTGCTGACATAGGGAATGGCAATTGAAAACAGCAGGTAGCCCATGCCGAGCTGAAAGACGCCCAGCACGACGATGTTGACGACATTTGTCGTCGTCAACTGGGGCGGAAAAAGCCAGATGGCCGGCAGTGATACGACAAATAGTATAACACTACCAAAGAACGGAATTGTCAGCGGGCTGGCGGCCGTTTCGCCGCGCATGACGATCAGCATAATCGCCAGCGACACGCCCGCCAGTATCGCCAATATATTGCCGTAGACATTGCCGACCTGTAAATCGCCAAAGAAGAACAGCACCATGCCAAATAAGACGATGGCGACGGCGGCAATATCTTTTTTGCTCGGCTTTTGCTTTAAAAATAAAATGCTGATGACGACCACCCAAATTGGCGCCGTAAACTGCAACAATATCGCATTGGTCGACGTCGTCAACTTGTTGGCGATGACGAATAGCCCCGCCACAAAGACGTACATAATACTGCCTAAAATGATATTTTTGCTAAAGTGTAGTTTTTTCTTGTCGATAAAAAACCACAAAAACAGCCCAGAAATGGCACTGCGCAGGCCGGCGATGACAATCGGGTGCCAGCTAATTTGTTTGATAAACAGACCGGCAATGCTCCAAAAGACCGACGCCAGCACCATAAGTAGTAGCGCGCGCTGCTTGGACATGCGTTTTCCTCCAACAGATTTAACTCTTCTTGGTATAGTCGAGCACCAACTTCAAGACGCTCTCAAGTTCAGCGCGGTCGACTTGCTCGGCCGGGCCGTCGACCAAACACTGCATCGCATTTTGTTCAATTAAGGCCATGCCGACCTTGTGTACACTCGACTTAACGGCTGTAATTTGCACCAAAATATCGGCGCAGGGCTTATTGTCGAGCACCATTTTTTCGATGCCGGTGATATGTCCCTTAATGGTGCGCAGGCGATTAATAATATTGCGACTGGTATCGTCCATTACTCGCCTGCCTTTGCCGCCTCAATCATTTCGACAAAGCTCTCTTTGTTCAAAGCGCCCGAAAAACTGGTGTGAATAATGCCCTCTGGCGTGATAAAAATATTGGTCGGAATCGAGCGAATGCGAAACATCTCTGCAACGCTGCCCTCTTCGTCTAACAAGACGGGGAAAGCCACCTCATACTGCTTGATAAAGTCGTTGACCGCTTCTTTTTCACCGGCCCGCGAGAAAGTCAGGTTGACCGACAGGACGACGACGTCTTCATTTTGCATGTCGAGATAGGTGTCATTGAGATGCGGCGTTTCGACCTGACAGGGGCCACACCAGGTAGCAAAGAAGTTTAGCACGACGGTTTTGCCGCGGTAGTCGCTCAGTTTGACGATATTGCCATCGACGTCCTTTAACTCAAAGTCGAGTGCTCTTTGGCCGACCAAATAGCCTTCTTCGACGATTGCTTCAGTGGTCGTTTCAGTGGCCGACTCCGTCGTTTCTGCAGTCTGGTCAGGCGCCGCTGTCGTTTCGCTGCTGGCCGACTGACCATCGCTTGGCGTACAGCCAAACAGCGCGACTGCCAATGTTAAAATTAATAGACTAATAACTATTTTTTTCATAATTTTCTCCTAAACTCACTTTTCGTTAACTGAACATACTGGTAATTTGTCCCAGTTGGTTGCTGTAAATTAAATAACCGACGGCAATGAGCATAATGCCGGTGACAAATTTTACAATGTGTAGGTATTTGCCAATCGATTCGAGCCACTGCGTCATCTGGCCCATTAAAAGGGTCGACAGCGCAAAGGGCAGGGCAAAGCCAATGGTATAGACGACGAGGTAGCTAATGCCCGTGCCGAGCGTGCTGCTATTGGCGGCCAGCGCCAATACCGTGCCTAAAATTGGACCGACGCAGGGCGTCCAGCCAAAGCTAAAGGCGGCGCCCATTACGATGGCCGTAACAAAGCCGGATCGCTTCATTTTGACGCGCAGTTTGCGCTCTTTCATCAAAAATGACGGCTTGATAATGCCGAGCTGAAAGACGCCGAACAACATGACGACGACGCCCATCACCTGGCGAATAATGGTCGATTTGTCGAGTAAAAATCCGCCCAATGCGGTGGCCGTAGCGCCGAGCAAGATAAAAACGCTCATCAGGCCGATAAAAAAGCCGAGTGCATTAATGTAGGTCTTGCGCTTGCTGGGGCCATCTTCGTCGAAGTCGCCGGCCAAAAAGCCGACGTACATTGGAATAAGTGGTATCACGCAGGGCGAAAAGAAAGACAATAGCCCTGCGATAAAGACACCTGTTAGTGTTAAATTCATAATAACCTCTTACTGTATTAAATAAACAAGCTCATATCGGCTTCTTCGGCCGCGCCCAAATAGGTGGCGACGCCGCCGAATTCAACGCCGTCGATCAGTTCTTCGGGCTTGATGCCGAGCAGTTCCATCGACATGTTGCAGACGACAAATTTGACGCCGTTGTCCATTGCCTGTTGCATCAATTGCTCAATTGAATCGACGCCGTGTTTCTTCATAATACTGCGAATCATCTTTGGCCCCATGCCGCCCATATTCATCTTGGACAGGCCGAGTCGCTGCGTGCCGCGCGGCATCATCTTGCCAAACATATTGCTGATAAAATCCTTTTTAACCGACACAAATTGATTTTTGCGCACGATGTTAATGCCCCAGAAAGTAAAGAACAAGGTTACTTTACGGCCCATTGAAGCGGCGCCGTTGGCGATGATAAAGGTGGCAATTGCCTTGTCTAAATCGCCGCTAAAGACGACCATCGCCTTGTCGTTTGAACGCGATGACGTCTTGGGCAGGTCAATTGCACCGCCCTTTCTGATGACGGCGAAAAAGGCGTTGTCGTCTTTGCCGGCGTCGAGCAAGACGTGACCGGTGCTATTGCACCAGCTCTTGATGTCTTTGCCAAAGCCGGGGTCTGACGCCGTTACGCGCAACACTTCGCCCTGATTCATGTCGTCTAATTTTTTGTAGACCTGCATAATTGGGCCGGGGCACTGCAGGCCGCAGGCGTCTAATTCGTAGTTGACGTCGCTATTGCCGTCGCCTGGCGCGACAATTGGATCGCCCGAATCTTCAAAGTCACCCGGTCCGCTCGGCGGTATGCAAAACTCGCAGGGCTTATTGCTATAGGTGTACGAGGTATAGCCGCCGAGTAAATTTTTGACATTGTCGAAGCCATTTTCTTTCAGTAGTCGCGTTGCGACGTAGCCGCGCAGGCCGACTGCACAGTAGACGATTATTTCTTTATTGCGGTCGAGTTCAGCCAGTCGGCTGCGCAGATCGTCGAGCGGTATGTTAATTGAATTGTCAATGTAGCCCATTTTGCGTTCTTCTGCGCTGCGCACGTCGAGTAAAATGGTCTTGCCGTCGTCAATTGCCTCCATTTCGCGCGCGTTGATGTAATCCATTTTGCCGGTCAAGACATTTTGAGCGACAAAGCCAATCATGTTGACGGGGTCTTTGGCAGAACCATAGGGCGGCGCGTAGGCCAATTCTAAATCGGTTAAGTTGTCGACCGTCGCGCCAAACCGCAGTGCCGTCGCGATGACGTCAATGCGCTTGTCGACGCCGACGTAACCGACACCCTGTGCACCCAATACCTTGCCGTCGACTGAAAAGATTAACTTGAGCACCATTGGAATGGCCCCCGGATAATAGCCGGCGTGCGATTTAACGTGAATGATAACGGCGTGATAGTCTTTTTTATAAACTTTGCCGTTGCGCTGTAGCTGCTTTTCATTTAGCCCGGTATTGGCAACTGTCAAGTCGTAAACTTTGGCAATTGAAGTGCCCTGGGTGCCCTGATAGACGTCGTCGATGCCACAGATATTGTTGGCGGCAATGCGGCCCTGTTTATTGGCCGGGCCGGCCAGTGGCACCATCGTCGGCGCCTTTGTGTTAAAGTCTTCAATTTCGACGGCGTCGCCGACTGCGTAAATGTGTGGGTCGCTGGTCAACATATGGGCGTCGACTTTAATGCCGCCGCGCGCGTTCATCTCTAAGCCGGCTCGCTTGGCCAGTTCAGTTTGCGGCCGCACGCCAATTGACAACATGACGATTTCGGCGTCGACCGTATCGCCACTTTCTAAGTGAATGGTGGTCGTACCGTTGTTGTATTCAAATTTTGTAACGCCGTTGTCAACCAATAAATTGACGCCCTGATCGCCCAAGTGGTGGTGAATTACTTGAGCCATATCTTTGTCGAGTGGCGACATGACCTGGTCGAGCTTTTCGATAATGGTGACGTGTAGCCCGCGATCAGACAGATTTTCAGCCATTTCTATGCCGATAAAGCCACCGCCGATAACGGCTGCGCGCTTCGGCCGTCGCTCGTCGACAAAGCTCTTTATTTTGTCGGTGTCGGGGATGTCCCACAGGGTGAAAATATTGGGCGCATCAATGCCCGGAATTGGCGGTCTGAGCGGCGTTGAGCCGGGCGATAAGACCAATACGTCGTAACTTTCATCGTAGCGTTGGTCGCTGTCGAGTCGCTCGACGGTAACTCGTTTGTTAGCCGGGTCGATGTCGATGACTTTATTGCGCGTTCTAACGTCCACATTAAAGCGGGCATTAAAGGCTTCTGGCGTTTGCAACAGCAGCGAACTGCGCTGCTTAATGGTCTCGCCGATGTAATAGGGCAGACCACAGTTGGCAAAGGAAATGTAATTGCCCTTTTCAAACATGATAATTTCGGCCGTTTCATCCAACCGCCTCAGTCGCGCGGCCGTCGATGCGCCGCCGGCGACGCCGCCAACTATTAAGATTTTTTTACTCATAATCACTCCTTCTCACCCCCCTAAGGCGGGGCTCTGAACACTATCGTATTAAATTTTTATCAAATTGTCAAGCTGAATTTCGCTCTGGATCGCCGCGTCCTTCTAGTACGATGACAATTAAAGCCGCTATAATGATGAGTGCCATGCCGAGCGCCATTTTGGGCGTCACCACTTCAGCCAGCAACCAAATGCCGACTAAAATGCTGGTAATCGGCTCAAATGTGCTGATAATTGACGCGCTCTGTCCGCCGATGTAAACGACCGCCACTTGTAAAAAGAAGCTGCCGCCGATGCCGATTAATAGGGCAAAGACCACTAGCAGTAACCACATTTGCGGCGCGTAGGCATAGCCGATTTCACCGCTCACTAAACCGTGTGCGCCAAAGGTTAAGGTGCTAAACAAATTGAAGTAAAAGGCGACGACAATGGCATCGAGTGCCTTTAACTGCGAGTATTCTATCAGCAGTATGTAAAAGGCGTAGGTGATGGCCGAACCAAAGCTGAGTACAATGCCGTGCCAATTGACCGCGCCGGACAGTTCAAACAGCAGCGCTATGCCAATGGCCGAAATGAGCAGGGCGACGTATTTCAACAGCTGCTTGCGGCGCTGTGCTAAAAAAATGCTGCCGACCGCCACCAATATCGGGTAGGAAAAGTGAATCGTCGTCGCCATGCCCGACGGAATGCTGTAATAAGACGAAAACAGCAGCGTCGTCGTCACATAAAGGCCCAAGAAAGCGCCGCCAAAAAGCAGCAAATAGGCTTTGCCGGTCAACCGCAGCGACTTGCGCTGGAAGGCGACGACAAAACCTAATAACGCCGTAATAAATAAATTTCGGTAAAACAAAATGCTGATCGGGTTGCCGCCCATCGCGTAAAGCAATTTGGTCAGCAGCGGCATAATGCCAAAGATAACGGCCGATATAATGGCCAAAACAATGCCGATATGCTTTTTGTTCAAGTTACACCTCGTCTACTAAAATAGCGCTTGGCGAATAATGGTCTGCGAACGCTTGGCGCCGACCGATATAAAGGCAATCGGCACGCCTAGATAACTTTCGATATAGGCGAGATAGCGCCTGGCGTTTTCGGGCAATTGGTCGTAGCTGGTGCAGCCGCTAATATCTTCTGACCAGCCGGCAAATGTTTGGTAAATTGGCTGGGCAGCCGCCAAGTCTGCCAAATCGGCCGGAAAATCGACGCATTCGATGCCGTCAATTAGATAGGCGCGACAAATTTTTAGTTCGTCAAAGCCGCTCAGCACGTCGAGTAGCGACAGGGCAATTGCGGTTAGACCATTGACCCTAACGGCATGTCTGACGATCACCAAGTCGAGCCAGCCGCAGCGGCGCGGCCGACCGGTGGTGACGCCAAATTCGTTGCCCTGTTGGCGAATGCGGTCGCCAATCGCATTGTCTTGTTCGGTGACAAAGGGGCCGGCGCCAACCCGCGTAGTGTAGGCCTTGGTAATGCCCAATACGTTATCGATGCGATTGGGCGCCAAACCGGTTCCGACGGTAAAGCCGCCCGCCGTCGGATGCGAACTGGTAACGTAGGGGTAGGTGCCCAAATCGATGTCGAGCAGCGTGCCCTGAGCGCCTTCTAATAATATATTTTTGCCCGCTTCAAGTTCGTCGTTTAAGTAGGCGACGGTGTCGCAGACCAGCCCTTTAAGGCGCGCTGCGTAACCGCTGTATTCGTCGTAAATGGCTTGATAATCAAATGGCTTAACGCCGTAAAGCGCTTGCGCGATCTGATTTTTTTGGTCGACTTGCGCGCGCAATTTTTCGGCAAAACGGTCTTCCTTTAAGAGGTCGAGCAGGCGAATGCCCGTGCGCGCCACTTTGTCCATATAACAGGGGCCAATGCCCTTTTTGGTGGTGCCAATTTTGGCGTCGCCCCGAGCCGCTTCGGCCAAGCCGTCGAGTTCGCGGTGATAGGGCAAGACGACGTGGGCGCGGCTGCTGATTTTAATGTTTTCAACCGCTACGCCCTGTGCCTTTAAGGCGTCGTATTCTTCAAAAAATCCACTGGGGTCAAACACGATGCCGTTACCCAAAACATTGACGGTATCGTCGTATAAAATCCCCGACGGTATCAGGTGTAGGGCGTATTTTTTTGTGTCGACGACGACGGTATGTCCGGCGTTATTGCCGCCTTGACCGCGCACGACGACATCGGCTTGTTTTGCCAAATAGTCGATAAATTTACCCTTGCCCTCGTCGCCCCACTGGGCGCCAACAATTACAACCACTGCCATAGTTTGCTCCTTGTCTTTTATTGTTTGGCCAAATTTCTAAATAGCTGATGCTGACCGCTCCAGCTCAATTCAACGGTGCCGGTTTCGCCATTGCGGTGCTTGGCGATAATCAGTTCCGCCATATTGTGCGTTTCACTATTCTCTTTATTGTAGTATTCATCGCGATAGAGAAACATGACGATGTCGGCGTCTTGCTCAATGGCGCCCGATTCGCGCAAGTCCGATAATAAAGGGCGCTTGTCAGGCCGATTCTCCGGTCCACGCGACAACTGCGACAACGCCAAAACGGGGCAGTCTAGTTCGCGTGCCAAGGCCTTTAAGCCGCGCGAAATATTGGAAATTTCTTGTTGGCGGTTTTCGGCGCGCGCCCCCGTCATCAACTGCATGTAGTCAATCAGCACCAAATCGAGGCCCTTTTCCATTTTGAGCCGACGACACTTGGCGCGAATTTCGGAAACGCTAATCGCCGGCGTGTCGTCGATGTAAATATTAGTGGCGGCCAATTTAGCCGTCGCCGTTACCATCATATCCCAATATTGCTCTTGCATTTGACCCGTCTTTAGGGCGTTGAGCGGTATCATCGACTGCGCCGACAGCATGCGTTCGACGTAGCGTTCCTTCGCCATTTCGAGGCTGAACATGGCGACAATAGCGCCCGATTCGACGGCGGCATTGCGACATATGTTGAGCCCAAGCGCCGTTTTACCCATTGACGGGCGCGCCGCCAACAGTACTAAATCGGCCTTTTGTAGGCCGGCCGTCTTGTTGTCTAAATCGATTAAATGCGTCGCCAAGCCGGTTAACTGATCGGTGCTACTATGCAGTTTGGTAACGCGCTCCATCGTGCTGTTGAGCACTTCGCCAATATGGGTGAAGCCCTCGCGGTTACGCCGCTGCGTGATGTCGAAGATCAGTTTTTCAGCTTCTTCGATCAGTTCGCTGGCATCAATTTCTGAATAGCCCTGTTCGCTAATGGTCGAGGCGGCTCGAATTAACTGGCGCAGCGTGTATTTTTGGTCGATAATTTTGGCGTGCGAAGCGGCGTTGGTGGTAATAATGCCCTTGTCGGTCAACTCGTTTAAATAGGCGATACCACCGACGGCTTGCAGCTCGCCGCCGACGCTCAAGGCATCGGACAGCGTGATGATGTCGACCACTTTATTTTCGTTATATAATTTATTGATGGCGGCGAAGATAATGCCGTTGGCGCGATTGTAAAACGACGCCTCGGTCAAGTGTTGCACGGCGGCATCGATCGCCTGTACATCTAATATCATGGCGCCGAGTAGCGATTGTTCGGCAACTTCGCTGTGCGGTGGGATACGTCCTTGCATAATGGCCCCTATTTAATTTCGACGACGTCGACTTTTAAAGTGGCGACGACTGTCGGGTAAATTTTGATGGCGACTTCGCTTAAGCCGAGCGTTTTAATGCCGTGTTCTAACTGTATTTTGCGCTTGTCGACGACCAAGCCATGCTGCGCCTCAATTTGCTCGGCAATTTCTTTTGATGTAATTGAGCCGAATAATTTGCCGGCATCGCCCGCCTTGGACTGCATCGTCAGCTTAATAGCCTCAATTTTTTGAGCCAGTTCTCGCGCGGCGGCCAGTTCTTCTGCCTTGCGCTTTGCTTCGCTGGCACGATGGTGCTCGTGCTCGTTGAGCGACGATTTGGTGGCTTCGCGCGCCAGGCCCTTTGGAATTAAGTAGTTGCGGGCGTGACCATCGCTAACTTGCTTGACGTCGCCGCGCCGGCCGGTGCCCTTAATGTCTTTTAATAAGATAACTTTCATTATTCTGCCTCCTGATAGTATTGTTCAATTGTGGCCAGCAATTTGACTTTTGCCTGTTCCATCGCAATATCCTTAAATTGTGCGCCCGAACCGGTCAAGTGACCGCCACCACCCAATTTTTCGGCGATCAGTTGCACGTTGATGTCGCCGTGCGAACGACCGCTCATGTAAATTTCTTGATCGACCCTAACCAGTACAAAGGCCGCCTTAACGCCGCGTATATTGAGTAGACTATCGGCCGCCTGTGCGCCGATTAAGCGACCGTTTGCAATCGCTTCATCGCTGGTCGAAAGGGCGATTTCAGGAAAGACCATTTCGGCGTTGCGCACGATATTAGAGCGCGCCACAAAGCTGGTCAAATCGTCTTTAAACAGCGCCTTTACCTCGGTGGTATCGGCGTCGAAGCGGCGCAGTAGCGCGGCCGATTCAAAGGTGCGCACACCGGTTTTTACGGTAAAATTTTTAGTGTCGACGTAAATGCCGGCCAATAGCGCCTCGGCGACGTGCTTTTCAATCATCATTTTGCGTTCCATATACTGCAATACTTCGGCGACCAGCTCGCTGGCGCTCGACGCATACGGTTCCAGATAGGTAAGCAGCGTGTTTTCGACAAATTCTTTGCCGCGGCGATGGTGGTCGATTAGCACTTTGCGCAGGGCGCGCGCCTCTAGTTCGGGCGATTCGGTAAAGGACGGCCGGTGCGTATCGACGATGACGAGCAGGTCGTCGGCGGCGAAGTTGGCCAAGGCCTCGCTCGGCTTTATAAAGTGAAAATTGTCGTCGTCGACAAATTTTTCGTGAATCGCACTAATTGTTTCGTTGACTTCCTTTAAGACGATGTAGGCGGTTTTGCCGCGATTGATAACCGCCTGGTAAATGCCGATTGACGCGCCGTACGAATCCATGTCGGGGAAGCTGTGCCCCATGATGTAAACCGACTGGCTCTCGTCGATAATCGGCCGCAGCGCATGGGCGATGATGCGCGCCTTAACCTTATTGCGCTTTTCGACGGCCTTGGTCTTGCCGCCGTAAAATTCAAAGTCGCCGCCTTTTTTGAGCACCGCCTGATCGCCACCGCGACCGAGTGCCAGTTCTAAGGCCGATGCGGCGCTCTCTTCAATTTGAGACAAGCCGCCACTGCCCGTGGCGACGCCAATGCTGAGCGTCGGCGCAATCCGGTTGCCCTCGTCGATGCTTCTAATTTCGTCGAGTATCGCAAAGCGCTTGGCCTCTAAAATGCTGAGATACTTGTATTCGAAGATGGCGATATACTTGTCTTTGTCAATTTTTTTCAGTATGCCGTTGATGCGCGACGACCACAAATTAATCTTTTTGTCGATTTCTGATGTAATAAACGGCCGGCGTTCCTCTTTGGCGTCGCTGATGACGTCGTCGAAGTTATCGACCTGCATAATGGCAATGGTCGGCTGCTGTTCGCCGTAGCGCGTCTTGAGCTGCCTGTATTCGCTGATGTTGTGAAAGTAAATATTGATTAACTGGCGCTTGTCATCGGCCGGCGCGGTCAGCGTTTGACATTCGAGGCGATAGTAGTTTTCGGCAATGCGCTGTTCTATGCTGCCGCTTTCAATCAGTTTGTCGAGCGACAGGCCGGTGATGACGTCGTTGATGTTTTTATCGATTAATTCGACGCCGTCAAATACGCCGCTAAACGCTTGGTTGTACCACAGTATCTTGCCCGTTTGGTCGACGATTAACAGCGCCGTCGGCAAGTTTAGTATAGCGCGCTGTGCCGATTGGTCGATGTCCCCCGATAACTGTTCGACGTAGCGAGTCAGTTCGCGCCGCCGTTTAATATTCTTCTTAATGTTGAGATAGCCAATAACGACGGTGATGCCAACGACGGCCAGCGCCAAAACTTTATTTTCAATAAAGATAATGGCGGCGATGACGAGTAGGGCAAAAACGGTGAAAATAATCGAGTTGCTGGCAATTTCGTCTAATTTTTTGTTTTTCATTTGAGCGCTCTCCTCTTGAGGCGATTGCGAATTTTAAAGCTGGCTTCGAGCCAACCGACAATCGCCAGACCGTGTAGTTGAATAAATGCGAGCGTAACTGCAAATATGACAATTTTTAAAATGACATTTAATTTAATGTATTTAACTGTGTGCGCCAACACGGCCAAGCCCTGTACTGCAAATAGCAGCAATACGACATACATCGTATTGACCGTAATGGCATTGCCGTAGTCGGGCAATAACCAGGCGGCCAACAGCGCCAAAATGACGACGATGAGCGTGCCGCCAATTGGATTGCCCGGCAGTTTAATATTGGAAAATTTTTTGGCCGCTAACAAGTTGTGCCCCAGTTTGCGCAGGGTGACGGCGCTTAACAGGTAGCTGATGACGACCTGAATAAACAGCGCCAGCGCGAACACCGACGGCATTACCGTCAGCATCATTTGCTTAAAGGTCTGTTCTAACTGTAGGCGGTCGAAGTCGCTAGCCGCGCCGCTAATTTGGGCAAAGCTGTCGATTAATTCGGCCGGCAGGGCGACTTCGTCGATGGTCTGCTGCAGCAATTCAAGCAGGCTACCACCCGACAGTATTTGCACTGCAATCAGCAGTAAGAGCAAGCCAAATAGGGCGGCAAGCAGCGCGCCAAAGACAGTTTCTTCGACTGGCCTGCGCCGCTTTAAATAGCGTCCCAAGGCAATGCCAATGGCGCCGTAGACAAACAACAGCACCAACCACAGACCGCCCGGCAATAAAATGGCGATGCTGGCCGACATTAAAACGTAGACGACGCCGTGCATAAGGCGGTTTTGATAACTGTATACGGCAATCAACGACGGCACGACAAAGGGCAACAACAAATTGAGCCCGCCCAAACTGCCGGCCGCTAAAACGAGCGCCATGATGGCGATGAATTTGATATATTGTACAATCGCACTGTCTTTGCGCATAGTTTCTCCATTTCCGCCTCTATTATACCACGTTAACAGGCGAGTTTAAAATGAAAAAGGCAGCCCAACGGCCACCTTTAAAAGTTCGTTTAATGCAGATGATCAATCTTTTGAAAATGGCATCAATGCAACGATGCGCGCGCGCTTGACAGCCGTCGTAACGGCGCGTTGGTGCTTGGCACAGGTACCAGTGACGCGACGCGGTAAAATTTTGCCGCGGTCCGACACGTAACGATTTAATTTATTGACATCTTTGTAGTCGATAAACTCGACTTTATCTTGGCAAAAATAGCAAACTTTCTTTCTAGAGCGTCTTTTAAAAGCCATACTCTACCTCCTCCCTAAAACGGAATATCATCATCGTCTTCGATCGATTGATAGTCTTTTGAAAAGTCGTTATCAAAGGCGTCGAAGCTGTTGTTGGTTTGATTGTTTCTACGCGGTTGCGCCGCCGGGCGATTTTCATTGCCGCGCTCACCCCATTCTAAAAACTGAACGTTGTTCGCGACGACATCGGTCGAATAGCGCGTTTCGCCGGCATTGTTTTTGTACGTCGACGTATTAATTGCGCCCTGTACGGCAACCAATCGACCCTTTGTTAGGTAATTGGCACAATTTTCGGCTTGTTTGCCCCATACGACAATGCGAATGAAGTCGGCCGTCGGCTTGCCCTGCTGTTCAAACTGCTGTTTCTTGTCACGCGACAATTGTTTGTCGACAGCCAATGTGAATTGTGTGACGGCCGTGCCCGAACTGATATAGCGCAGCTCTGGGTCTCTGGTCAGCCTGCCAATTAGCACGACGTGATTCATGGCGACCCCTTTCTATAAATTGTCTTTGTTTACGACAATGTAGCGCATCACATCATCAGAAATTCGGTAATTTCTTTCCAGCTCGACTGGCAAATCTGAATTTGCTACAAAATCAACCAACACGTAATAGCCTTCGCGAATTTTCTCGATTTCGTAAGCTAACTTGCGGTTACCCCACTCATCGATATTGGTTACTTCGCCGGCGCTGTTGATGATACCCGTGAATTTGTCGATGGCCGCCTTGCGAGCATCTTCTTCCAAATCGGGTTTCAGCACGAAAATGGTTTCGTATTTTCTCATTCTACACCTCCCTATGGTCGTATTTGGCCTTAGCCCCACGCTAAAGCAGAGAGAAGTACCTGCTAGGTACAACTAAAGAGTATAGCACGATAGCGCTTGTTTGACAAGGTTTTTTGACGTTTTAGCGCATCAATTAAAGCGATTATTGCCGGTCGATTCGACTTGGCAAGCGCTGTGGCCGGCGGCGTCAACTTGGCGGCGCTATATTTTTTGGCGCACGATATAGCGCGGCCGCGCCTTAATTTCTTCGTAGATGCGCGAAATGTAAATGCCGATGACGCCGAGCGAAATCATCATCAGGGCGCCCGTAATTAACAAAATTAAGATGACGGTCGAAAAGCCGTCTAAGGCCTGCCCCGAAAAGTAGTTGTAAATGGTCTGTATGCCCATTAAGACCGCAAAGATGGCGAAGATAAAGCCGCTGAATGCCACCAAATAGAGCGGTTTACTGGTGTAGGAAATTATCGCCGTCAGCGCCAGCTTGGTCAGTTTTAGCGTCGAAAAGCGCGAACTGCCGGCCTTGCGTTCAGCCACCTTAAAGGGCGCCGTCAGGTGTGCAAAGCCGACCCAGTCGACGATGCCGCGAAAGAATATTTGACGCTCGTGAAAACCGCGCAGCGCATCGGCCACGCGCCGATTAAACACTTTAAAATCTGATGAGTTCTGCATATCTAAATGCGTCAACAGCCCCAAAAAGCGATAGTAAGACTTGGCGATGAGGCGATGTAGCGCGCTTTCGTCGCCGCGGTCGGCCTTGATGCCCGATACGATGTCGACCGCTTGCTGGCGCATTAAATCGAGCATTGTCTTGACGTGTTCGGGCGGGTGCTGTAAGTCGCTGTCCAGCGTGACGTAAATGTCGGCGTCGAGCGCGTCGACGCCGGCCGACAGCGCCATTTCCTTGCCGAAGTTTTTGGCAAAGCGCAATGCGCCAACTGTCGAATGGCGCGCCGCAATAGCTTGAATGACCTGCCAAGTGGCGTCGCTTGAGCCGTCGTCGACCAACATGTAATGGGCCGCAATGCCGTCGGCCTTGAGCGCCCGATCGATTGTGTCAAAGTTGCCTGACAGGCCAACCGCTTCGTTATAGACGGGGATAATGACCCCTATTTTCAGTTCGCTTATGTTTTGCATGTCATCACTTCCGATAGATAATATATTTATAGATAAAATAGTTCCACAGCACGATACAGGCCATTTTAATAATTGGCGAAATTACTGGATTAAGGCCAATTGTTTCGGTTAAAAAGCGCATTAGCCAAATGTTGCCGACCAAGTTGTTAAAGGCAAACAGCAACAGATATTTAACCAGTTGCGGCAAGACGGCGCCGTCTGACTGAAACGACCAGCTGCGGTTTAAGTAAAAGACAAACCAAAAGATAATGCTGTAAACGACAATGCCAGCGACGATGTAATCGACCCGCAACACCTTGAGCAACACCAAATAGCTGAGGTATTCGATTAAAAAGGCCGCGCCACCCACCAAGACGTAGCGCAAAAACGATTTTTCTAATTTTAAACCAAACACGTCAATCACTCGTTTCGTCGCTGCCCTGCGCGGTAGGCGGCAAATCGTCAGTCGCCGCTTCAAGCGGCGCCGTTTGTCGTTGAACGTCAGCCGCTGGCACCGCGTCGGTGGCTGACGGCGCGCGATTATCTGGCAGCGGCGCCATCAAGTGGTCGCCATAGAGACTATCTTGACGGGCGACTGCATTTGCCAAAGTTGCCGCCGCCGGCAACTTTGCGGCCGTGCGCTGTCTTTTGTTATAGTGGTGAAATAGGATTGCCAGTATCGCAAATAGCGCCAGCGCCAGCAGCGAATAGTTGCGCCCCTGCCAAAAGCCCGGCGGCTGATAGTAAAACTCGACGCTGTGCTCGCCGCTGCCGAGCGGCACCGTGACGACGGCATCTCTTAAGGGCACGATGTCGCCGGCGACGCCGTCGACGATGGCGAGCCAGCCGCCGTCGTAGGGGATTGACGTGTAGAGCACGCCGTCTTCTGGCATGCCAATTGTGCCCTTGATGACGGTGTCCTCAAATGTTTCAATTTGATAGGGGCTGCCGGCCAGTTTATCGTAGGCCGCTTGATAGGCCTCCCCATCGAAGTTGACCGCCTGTAGGTCGAAGTAGCCGCGCTGCTGCGCGTCGACGTCAAAGCTAACCGCAATGCGCGCGCCGGCACTCAACTTGCCGACGTCCATGACGACGCCGCGGCGCGGGTCGAACTGAAAACTTTTACCGGCGTATTCTAGCGTAACTTTTTTGTTTTGGTTCTTAAAGTAAAGATAGGTCTGCTCGGCGCCAGTCGCTTCAAAGACCAGTTTGGCGTGGCCACCGGTTGCCGCGTTGGCATTGCTGTAATGATAGCGAATGCCATTAACTGTATCGAGCCGCATGTTGTCAAAGCTCGATTCGGCGATCGCCATTGTATTAAACAGCGGCGCCGTTTCGGCGGTGGCGTGTTCGAGCCAGGTTTGCTGTCTGACAAAGGGGCTTAAATTGTCGAGCACGTCGAGATAGATGTCGCGCTTGACGGCAAAGCCAAAGGCCAATGGAAAGCGCGACTTCAGCAGTCGCAGCTGACCCGTTTGATAAATGACTTGGTAGCCGGCGTGGCGCGACGGCAGTTTTTCGTCTTTTGCAATCAGGTAATTAACGCCCAAAAAGCCGTTGGCAATTGGCGTATTTGGTATGTATTTATAGGCGTTGGACGGCTCGTTAGAAGACAGCCCAAACAACTTTGTAAAGGTCGTATAATTGGCATTGGCCGTCGATGAAAACTGGCTGATGCCACGGTATTGATAGAGCAGTGGATCATTTGTCGAATAAAACGGCGACAGTTCTAGCCGGCTGACTTCGGCGACATTGTCGCGCCAGTACGACAGGGCCTGCTCTACCTTTTCGCCGTCGGCAAAGTAATTGTCGCGACCCGACGAGTGCGCTTCGGCAACTGCCAAGCCGGCGATGCCAGCGGCTTCAAAGGCAAAGACGACAACCAGTAACTGGGCCAGTCTGCGGCGGCCAATTTTTCCCTTTAAAAAGAGCATGAAGACGACGCTGTAGACGAATAACAGCAATAAAATTGCATAGCTGGCATTTGTAAACCACTGGTCGGCCACCATTTTTTCGGCGACAATTAAGTAGAGTGCGCTACCGAATACCAGCCACAGGTAAGTTTGGCGCGATTTGCCGTCGAGCGCCAAGTAGGCCTTATAGGCGACGGCGAGCATTAAAAAGCTAATTGTAAAGGCAAAGCGAAACGGCACTTGATTGGGAAAGTGCAGGCCGTGCCAGATAAAATTTAAGTAGTTGATATTGGTGCTGAAAATTAAAAAACTAAACAACAGGCCATAGCCCAACTTTTGCCGCGTGCTGTGAACGGGTTGAATGAAGTACATGATAAAAAACAGCGTGCCGACGATGCCGAGCGCCAAATTGGGCGGCCCGTCGACAATCGATGGCTTGACAAATGGCAAAAACCGGTTGATGGTGTCAAACAAGGTCGTATAGGTCGCATAACTGGTCGGGTCTTGCGACGACAGCCCGTAGGCCAACGGCATGCCCTTAATGACCGGCAACAGTACGATGGCCGCCATGCCAACGGCCAAGAGCGACGTCAACAGCAAGACCAACAGGCGCTTGATGCCGCGTTCAAGGGACAAATTGGCCTCGCCAAAGACGTAGACGATGCTGTAGAGGGCGATGAACAAGCAGACGAAGTAGGCGACGTAGTAATTGCTGATAATGGCATAACTTAAAGTTAGCGTGTAAAGTACAATTTTATTGTCGTAGACGACGCGGTGCAGACCCAATAGTATCAGCGGCAAGACGGCCACGACGTCGAGCCACATGACGTTCCAATAATAGGCGGTAAAAAAGCCGCAAAAGGCGTAGAGCATGCCAAAAAAAGTGGTCGATAAGTCGTAGCGCTTGTGAATTGCCTGCAGATAAACTGTAAACAAGCTACCGCCCAAGGCGATTTTAAACAGCGTTATAAAAAATAAAAATTCGCGCAGCTGTGCCCGACTGACAAAGACGCTCAATAAGTTGAGCGGGCTCATTGCATAATAGGTCATCATCAACCAAAAGTTGGTGCCGCCACCCGAGTTCCAGCTGTAAAAGAGCGATTGCCCGCTGATTAATTTGTCGTGTAACGCCTGCAGTATTGGATAGTACTGGTGCCAGCTGTCGATAATCATAATTTGGCGATTGCCAAAGGGGAAGACGCCCTCTAGCGCAAATGGAATGAGTAACAGGGCAAAGCTAATTGCAAAGGTTGCAAGCGGTCGAATGATTTTTTTTAGCATATTTTTACCATATCATATCTGGTGGCGCAGCTTGCGCCATTAGCGCGGCAGGTCGTCGCGATTGTAGGTGACGCCCTGCCTGGTTACTTTTTTAATGCGCTTTTCTAGTTTGACGCGCGGAATCCATATTTCTTTGCCACAGCCCGTGCACTTCATTCGAAAATCCATGCCGACGCGGCTGATTACAAATTTTTTGGCACCGCAGGGATGCTGCTTTTTAGTTTCTATTTCATCGCCAATCATCAATGGTAGCGGCATAAAAACTCCTTATAAGGTTACGGTATTCTTGGCCAGTTTAATCAGTTCGGCGACGTGATAACTGTTCGTCAAACCGCCGACGGCCAATTTTTCCATTAGATTATAGTGCTCTAGGCAACTGCAATTTGACAATATCGTGACGCCCTGACTTTCTAGCTGGCGCAATGTCGCCAAAAGCGGCGAATTTTCAACCGTTAAAAAGACGGCGCGGTTTAAGAATAACATGGCGCTGGGCAGCGGTTTTTTGCTGGCCAAACCGGCGACAATTTGACACAGTAAATTGGCGCCCGTACCGGCCACTTTGTCGCCGATGGCGTCGTCTGTCAAAATGACCAACATATTCAGTTTGCCCGCCCGTTCAGTTAACTGCACATCTGATAAATCGGCTATAAAATCGCCTTTTAACTTGGCATAGGGCAGCACTTGACGACATTTTTTTTGCACGCGATTCTCCTATTGTGGAATATATGACACAATTAACAAAAATATGTTGTAGTTGATAAAAAACGGCGCCGTCAGCGAGCTGTTGAGCGCGGCCTGTAGATCGGGGTTGCCGTTGGTCGAAAAGAAAGTGATAAAAATTAAGAACAACAACGACACGATAATATAACCTTTTACTGCGCCAATTGTAACGCCGCCAATTTTGTTAAAGGTGCTGATAACCGGCAGCTGAGCGATGATGTCGAGCATACCGGCAATTAGCTTAATGGCGATCAGCGCGACGACAAAGATGCCGATGACGGCGATTAATGTCATTAAAAAGCTGGTCACTTCGGTGATTACATTTTGGCTAATTGAAGAAACCGAGTCGGTTAAAAAATCGCCGATTGCCGACTTGACATTTTCCGGCAGCGGCAATTTGGCCATCGCATTTAAATCAGACGTCGACACGGCCGCCTGCACGCTGCTCGAACCGAGCGCTTGAAGGCGCTCTTTGACAAATTGTGCAATGCTTTCGTCAATTTGCGTGACGTCAATTAATAGCTGCTTGACCGGCCCGTAGAATAAATAGGTGACGACGGCGGCAATCACGTAACCCAACAGGTCAAACAAACTCTTGATGGCGCCCTTAATAAAACCCATAATCAGTTGAAAGGCCATAAAGCCGAGTACGACGATATCGATAATCATAGTGCCTCCTAATCTAATACGTAAACGTCGATGTGACTTTGATCGTAAGCCATCAGATGCGACGCATCTAGCCATTGAATATCTTTGATGTTGCGGTTGGTTTGCACGCTCTTTAGCGAGCGCAAATTGTGGTCGTAAACGTTGAGTACGCCCTCGGCGTAGACGATGACGAATTTGTCATTGACGACGATGCGCTCGGGCAGCGCCGCCAGTTTAATCTGTTTTATGTAGTCTAATTTGTCGTTGTGAACCGATAAATAAGGCTGTTCGACGCCGTCTTGATTATTGATGTAAGAGGCGTATAAGTAGTTGTTATAGGCCGCCGTTTGGTCAATTTTTTCCATGTTGAGAATTTCGGCCACTTTTTTTGATTCGCGATTATAGCTCTTTATCTTCGATTGCGTGACGATTAGCTGATTGTTCATCAAATAGGCGTTAAATAACAAATCGCCCTCTAAGTCGCCAGTTGCAACCGGCTGGCCCGTCAGGTCGTACTGCAAAATATACGACTTTAGCGTCAAGTCTTCAACTGCCAAGGTCGACACCAGGATAACCGACTGATCGGCCGACGGCATAATTTCGATGATGCGGTCGGTCGGCACGTCGATGACGGCCTTGTCCTCTAAATTGGCATCAAATATTTTGATGACGTTTTGATCGCGCATTTGACAGATGACCTCGCCCTTATCGGTCGTCAAGACGTCGACAACTTGGCCAATATCGCGCTTTTTGTCGATTAATTCGAGCGCGGCACTGAGCTTGGCAATTTCGCCGCGCGCCAAGTCGACGACGACGATACTGTCGCCGGCGACGCGCACGATGGTCTGTTTGCCAAATAACTGACGCTGATAGTTGAGCGCGCCGTCGTAGCTGTAGATATTGAGCTGATCGTCGCTGCAACAGGCGATGCCACCGGGCATTGCAAAGGCGCTGATCGGCGCATCGGAAACGATGTCGATCGCCGCCATTTGGTGCATGTTAAGCAGGCTGGAAAAATGATTTAGTTTAACATAGGCGACGGCATTGGGCGCAAAAAATACAATTAACGCGATGGCGATTAACCAAAGGTAGTCAGTCCAATGTCGTTGCGTCTTTTTATCTTTCAAAATAGCCCCTTTAGCCACTGTGCCGGTATTGATAGTAGTTGCACTTTATTTTGCCGTTATACAACTTGCGCTTGCGCGTTGCCGCGCGGCCAAAGGCCGCCTCAAAGCCGTCGTGCGCCGTTAAAAAGTAGAGCGACGCGGCCGTTAAATGATCTAGTTTTTGCGCCATTTGACGGTACAACTCTGCTGCCGCAGCGGCATCGCTTAAGCGTATGCCATAGGGCGGGTTACAAATTAGAGTTAGCCGCCGATCGGCGATATTAGACGCCTTGAAGTCGGCCACGGCAAAGTCGATTACGTCGTCGACGCCGGCATTAGCGGCGTTTTGGCGGGCAATTGCGATCGCCCGCGCATCGATATCGGCCGCCGCAATGGCAATTTTGGCGTCGTAGTCAATTGCGCTGTAAGCCGCTTGGCGCGCCTGTTTATAATTGATTTGATTGCTAAATTTTAAGTGTTCAAAGGCAAATTTGCGCTGTAAACCGGGTGCGATATTGCGGGCGATTAGGGCCGCTTCAATCGCAATGGTGCCCGAACCGCACATCGGGTCGATTAACAGGTGCTGGCCGCGCCAGTCGGACAACATCACTAAGGCCGCCGCCAGCGTTTCCTTGAGCGGTGCCCGATTGGCCTTACTGCGATAGCCGCGCTTGTGCAGCCCGACGCCCGACGTATCGATTAAAACGCGCGCCAGATCGCTTTCAATATTGACATGTACCGTCAATTTAGCGCCGCTTTCGGTTAACCTACTACAATTATAATGGTGGCCGAGCCGCTTGGCAATTGCCTTTTTAGAAATTGCCTGAATGTCTGACAAACTGAACAAGGCCGATTTTTTCGACTTGGCCAACACCGGAAAGGCGCAATCTTGAGTCAAGTAATCGGGCCAATCCAACTGGTTGACAAAGTCGAATAACTGGTCAAAGCTAGTGACCCTTTGCTGGCCAACCAAGATGAAAACCCGCTCGGCACAGCGCAGATGAATGTTAAACTGGGCGATTGCGCTGGGCGGCGCCGCGACGATGATGGCGCCATTTTCGACCTTTTCAATTGTTGCGCCGAGCCGCAGTAGTTCGGTTTTGACCATTTTTTCAATGCCAAAGGCGCTCGTTATCAGTAATTTCATAATCTGCCTTAAAGTGCGCGACGCCCTTCGAGCGCGCGCGTCAACGTAATTTCATCGGCGTATTCGATGTCGCCGCCGACCGGTACGCCGTGCGCAATGCGCGTGACGGCAATGCCGAGCGGTTTAATTAAGCGCGCGATGTACATGGCGGTCGCCTCGCCCTCAATCGTCGGGTTGGTCGCCAAAATAACTTCTGTAACGCCCTCTAGGCGCTCTAATAGCGCGGCGATATTGATGTCGTCGGGGCCAATGCCGTCGAGCGGCGATATCGCACCGTGTAAAACGTGGTAAAATCCGTCGTATTCTTGGGTGCGCTCCATCACGATGACGTCTTTCGGATCTTCCACCACGCAGAGCAGTGCCGCATTGCGCTTAACGCTGCTGCAAATGCGACAGGGGTCGGCATCGGTAAAGTCGCCACAGCGACTGCAATAGTTAACGCGCGTTTTCGCTTCGACTAAAACTTGAGCAAAGCGGCGCACGTCGCTTTCGCGCCGTCCCAATATATTGAACGCCAAGCGCTGAGCCGTCTTGCGGCCAATGCCGGGCAATTTGGCAAATTCCTCAATTAAGCGAGCAATTGGCGCAATAAAATTGTCCATCGCTTAGAACAGCCCCGGAATATTCATGCCGCCAGTCATCTGCCCCATCGTGCTGGCGGCATCGTCTTCAGCTTGTTTAAGTGCATCGTTCAGTGCCACGATAATTAAATCTTGTAGCATATCGATGTCATCGGGATCGACGACGGCTTCGCTCAATTGCAAGCTCTGTACGACGCGCTTGCCGTCGATGGTCACCTTAACGGCGCCGCCACCGGCCGTTGCCGTATAGCTTTTTTCTTCGAGTTCGCGCTGTTTTTTCTCCATTTCGCGCTGCATTTTCTGCACTTGCTTCATCATGTTGTTCATATTGCCCATACCGCCGGGCGCGCCTCTAAATCTTCCCTTTGCCATTTCTTCCTCCTATTCGATGATGATATTATTGCTATCCGTAATGCCTTTAAAGTACGTTCTAATTGCGTTTTCGCGATTGGTCGCGTCTTCGTCGACGACGCTAATAACGACATCGCTGTTAAATATTTTGTTAAATGCCCGCTTGATATTGGCGACGTGATTGTCCTGCATAATGGTCTGACGCAGCACTTTGACGGCGTCGTCCATCTTTAATGTCAATTTGTCGTCGGCGTAATCAATCGGTTCGACCTTCTTCATAAGGGCGAAAGTGGTCGGTAAAATATTCTTAATTTCCGCCATAAAGGGCGCCCATTGTGCCTTGATGGCCGTCAGGTCGAGCGGTTTGGCGGCGGCGCCGTCAGCCGCCGACTGATCAGCCGTTGGAAATTGCTCTAAATTGTCGGCCGGCTGGCCGGTTGCCGCGTCATTTTCAAGCGGTTCGGCCACTGCGATGGCGTCGCTCGCCAGATGTAGTTGCGCCGTCATATCTGCGACGATGTCGACGCCAGCCGACTGCACTTTAGCGCTTTCAGCTGGCTGCATCGGCGGCTTGGTCGAATCGGTCGGCTCAGCGCCCTGCATTAATTCGCCAACCAGCTGCTCTAATTGGGCGACTCTTTCGGCTAGCGCACTGCCATCGGCGGTTGCCGCCAGCGTCGTCAATTCCAACAGACCCAGTTCGAGTGCAAGTTGGGCATGCGTTTGATATTTAATGCTTTGGCCGAGTGCCAACAGGTGGTTTAACATGGCCTGCCAACGCCGCGTTGAAACGGCAGCGCCCACTTCGGCCAGCCACTTCTGTTGACTTGCCAAGGCAGTTGCAGTGGCGCCATCGCCGCCAATTGAAGCGACTAGGCCGCTGCGAAATAAGGCGATTAAGTCGTCGATTAAAACGGCGCTGTCTTTGCCGGCGCCATAGTGCGCCGCCAAAATGTCGATAATTGCCAGTTGATCGCGCGCAATAATGCAGCTGGCTAGCTGCTGCAGGGTTTGATCGGCGGTGCGCCCCAGCGCCGCGCTGACCAATTGATAGGTCAATGTCGTGCCGCCATAAGCGCTGCTCTGTTCCAATAAACTCTGCGCATCGCGCAGCGCGCCGTCGGCCAATTTGACGATTAGTTCCAAGGCCGGCTGTTCGGCCGTAATGGCGAGCGCTTGGCAGTCGGCGCGCAATTTATCTAACATGATGTCGTCGTCAATTCGCCTAAAGGCAAAGTGCTGACAGCGGCTGCTTATCGTCGCCGGCACCTTGTGCGGTTCAGTCGTCGCCAAAATAAAGATAATGTACTGAGGCGGCTCTTCCAAGGTCTTTAACAGGGCGTTAAAGGCGCCCTTTGACAGCATGTGCACCTCGTCGATGATGACCACCTTGTAGCGGCAACTGCTCGGCGCAAATTTGACGATTTCGCGCAGTTCTCTAATGTCGTCGACGCCGTTATTCGAGGCCGCATCCATCTCGATGACGTCGATGTTGGCGTCGTTTAAAATGCTCTGACAAGTGGCGCAGCTATTACAGGGATTAACCCCGTCGCGCTGTTGACAATTGACGGCGCGCGCCAGTATTTTAGCGGTCGACGTCTTACCCGTGCCGCGCGAACCGGTAAACAAATAGGCGTGCGCCAAATGGCCCAGCTCAATTTGGTTGGTCAGCGTCGCAATGGTATTGTCCTGGCCGACAACCTCGTCAAAGCGCTGCGGTCGAAAGCGCCGATATAATGATAAATGTGACATAATTACTTCCTAATGTAGATACTGATTTTGACAAACTGCTACAAATACATTATCGCACAAAATCAATTAAAGTACAAAAAAATTCTCGCTTTTTATACCATTTTTGAGACATCAGGCACCCTTGCGGCACATAGCGCGATCCGCTTACCGTTGCTTCTGTCAAGACCTGGCGGAGTTCACGGGACGCCATTGCACAAGACCCGATGTCTCAAAAATAGCATAAAATGAGAATTTAATTGCCATAACCAATTGGCTAAAGCCATTTTAGCCGTTTTTTGAAAAATTGTCAATTGCCGTAATAATAAAGTTGCCAACGATTAATTGATGGCAACTTTATCTGATTGCATAATATCAAAATTCTACATGTGTAAAATCTATTTTTTTAAGACGTCGACGTCGACGCGGCCGCCAATTAAATGCAAATGTTCTTTTTTAACGGGCTTAAAGCCAACTGCAAGCGCCGCCTCTAAAACCATGTCTTTTGTGACCGACATATCCATATTATTCATTCTGAAGGGCAACCACGACACGACCATGTCCCACGGTGCCGAATAATCTTTGGCGACGCCATCTGACACGCAGACGAAGATGCCATTGTCATTAAGTGAATCGTATATTTTTTGTAGTGTTGGTTTAAGTGCCATTTTTGCGGAATAAATCGAATTCGCCGAAAATACGACATCATAGCCGGCGCCAATATCGTCAGTGGTGTAATCGCCCGTCATTACAGTTGTCTTATTGGCGACATTTGCCATTGCGACTGATTCTTTTATGGCATTTTCCATTGCCGGCAAATCGTACAATACAATTTCTGCCGCACTGTTATCCTTGGCAAAGCCGAGCCCAATCATCGCCGTTCCACAACCTAAATCCAATATTTTTTTAGCAGCTTTATATTCACTATATTCACCTAATAGTTCCCTAAACTGCGCCTGCGGATAAGCCGACTGATAGGCTCTTAGCATCGCTATCATTTGTGAATAGTCGACATCTGCGTTTTGAGTCGGCGGCTGTGGGCCATTTTCTAGCAATGCAGTAAAATCTTCTGGAAAATTTGCGCTGATATAGCCATTGAAAATGAGTACAAATGTACCGATGTAATGTGGGCTGTTTTTTACTAAGTATCGCCTTGTATTTTCGCTGTTTTGATAGCTGTCGCCGCTTCTTTCGAGGTAGCCGAGCGCCGCTAGCGTCTGCAAAAATATTGCGCTATTTTGCTTATGCCATTGCCGCTTTTCGGCCAGCGCATCACTGCTGATGGCATCGTTTAAATCTTCAAAGATATTTAAGTTTAAGGCGTTTTGCAGTACCCTGTCTTCTAAATTGCGAAAGGGGCGATCAAAAATAGTTTCTAAAAATTGATTAATTGGTTTCATTTTTTCCTCCTATTATCATATTAGTGCCATAACTTATTAATGCGGCCATTTCCGTCGCATAGGCTTCAATTATCGCATCGCTCATATCGTTTTGAACAATTTTTTCAATTGAACTGATAAAGAGCGCCGCTAAAGTTTGCTTAAAGACATCTGTTACCGTATGTCGGGCAACTAAATTGCGGGCTGACAATTCGTTTAAGTAATTTTCAATCGTCTGGCAAAACATGTTCTCAATTTGCCGTCGTATCGACTTATAGTCGTAAACATTGGCCTTAAAGAGCAATAATTGCAGCGACTTTTTATAGCTATTAATCGCCTTAAAAAGTACGACGTGGCGCGCTCTCACCGCTTGAAAATCCAGATAACTCAACAGCATTTCATCTGATACTTCAGCGCCAATTACCGGTGCCGTGAGCGACTGCTTCATAAAGTTAATGGCGGGTTCGACCAGCTTATCAAACAAATCCGACTTATGCTTAAAATAGGTCATAATATTACTATGCGAAATATCGAGCAATTCCGCAATCCGCCTAAACGTCGTCTTATCATAGCCGTTTTTGAGAAATTCTGCTTCTGCAACCTCTAAAATTTCAAGTCTAAGCGCTTCATTTTTTGTCTGCATACGCACTCCAAATATTAACCGATTATCAATATCGAACACTGTTCATTATACACTTGTGGAATGCCGCTGTCAATAAAAAAGAGACTTAGCTAGGCGCCGTTACTGCCCAAAACAGCTAATCTCTATAATAAAAGCCCCACAGTCGCAACTGTGAGGCATGATATCGGGCTAGTTGCAGTGTCGTCACTGCTATCTAGCCATTTACTTGGCGGAGAGAGCGGGACTCGAACCCGCGGGGCCGTTAAGCCTTACACGCTTTCCAGGCGTGCCCCTTAGCCACTCGGACATCTCTCCCTATCGCTTGTTGCGAAAAAATTGACTGATAATTGCACTGCACTGCTCGCTTAGTACGCCGCCAGTCAATATTACTTTGTGATTGATATACTGGTTTTCCAACACGTTCATCGCACTGCCACAGGCCCCTCCCTTGGGGTCGGCTGCGCCGTAGATTAAACGCCTGATGCGCGCCTGATAAATTAAGCCAGCACACATCGCACAGGGCTCAATTGTAACGTACAAATCGCAGTCTGTCAAACGCCACGAACCGAGAAATTTTGCGGCTCGATCGATCGCCAGAACTTCGGCGTGCGCGCTCGCCATCTGCAGCGTTTCTTTTAAATTGTGGGCGCGCGCAATAATTTGGCCGTCTTTGACGACGATACAGCCAATTGGCACTTCGTCGCGCTGTTCTGCCAGCTTGGCCTCGGCTAGCGCCAATTCCATATAGTGTTCATCTGTCTGCCGACACATTGGCATTCCTTTTTATTGTCAAGTGATAATGGTTATAGCTGCACGCCGTCCACATTTTTGTTAACAAATTAACAAAAGCTGTCGCGCTGACTACCCACTTCAATCGCCTTATATTGGCTCAATTCAGCTTTTTGTTTCGACACTACCTGCGATATGGCAAGTGGTCTATTCGCCCTTTACAAGCAAATCTGACAGGTAGATTTTGGGGCGCGTTTTGCTATTTTTTGTCGCGACAATTTTTTGTGCCATTTCAATGTCGCCATCTAAATTAATCTCGGTCTGCTCGTCTAATGACACTTCTACTTTGCGCCCGCGCCAACTCTTAACGCAGTCGAGTCGCGTATGAACGCCAAAATACAACAGCGGGAAAATCAGCAACATCAAAATTTTGGGCACCGAGCGCAGCGCGATAATTTGCAAGTCTTCATCATAAGGCGACGCCGCGGGAGCAATTTTCATGCCGCCGCCATAGTATTTGCCATTGGCAATTGCAATTAGCATATAGTCGTCGCCGTAGTCGACGTCGTCGATAATGAGGCGCTGTCGCACTTTTTTGTATTTGAAAATGGTGATAATCGTGCTGACGACATAAGAGAGCGGCCCAGAAATGCGTTGCTTAATCGATTTTTGACGCGCGACAATGGCGGCGTCGAGCCCAACGCTGGCGACGTTCAAAAAAGTGTTGTCATTTAAATTGCAGTCGTGAACGTCTCTGACGACGCCGTCTTTAATCACTGTCAAGACGTCGTCCAGCGCGCGCGGCAAGTGCAGCGATTTCACAAAATCGTTGCCCGTACCCATTGGAATAAGGCCGATTGGTACGTTGAGTTGTAATTCGGTCAGCATGCGAATGCCCTCGCGAAAGGTGCCGTCACCGCCGACAAAGACAACTGCTTCTAGCCAATTGCGGTATTCTTTTAATACTTGCTCGCTATCTTTAGCAGTTGTCGACAAGTATTCTTTTACTTCGCCGAACTGCTCCATCTTTTGCTTAATTTCTGTTAGGGCCGCCGCGCCAAGGCCCTTACCGGCCCATTTATTGACAATTAATAGGTAGTTCATTTAATCCTCATTAATGTTTCACGTGAAACCTTCGGTAAAATGTTTCACGTGAAACATCGATTGCTAATTGATGATATCGATGATGCGCGCCAAGTCGTCTTCGCTGTAAAAATCGATGACGATGTGGCCCTTGCCAGCGCGCCCTGTAATTTTTACGCGGCTGCCCAGTTGTTGTTCAAGCTGTTTGGCGGCATCGCGATAAAAAATATTTTGGCTGGGTTTGGCTGCCGACTTGCGCCGTTTGGTCTGGTTGATCAGCTGTTCAACCTGTCTGACGCTCAGCTGTTTACTGACAATCTGTTCGGCGACCGCCAATTGACGATTTTGATCGAGTCCGACCAATACCTTGGCGTGTCCCGCCGTCAGCTTGCCGTCGATTATCATTTGCTGCAATTGTTCGGGCAATTGTAGCAGGCGCAATGCGTTTGTGACATAACTTCGACTCTTGCCGACGACGCTTGCAACTTCGCGCTGCGCCATGTTAAATGACGAAATGAGCGATTGAAAGGCGAGTGCCTCTTCAATAGGGTTTAAATCTTCGCGCTGCATGTTCTCAATCAATGAAACTTCGTACAATTTTTGCTCATCGGGATTCATCACGATGGCCGGTACCGCTTTTAGGCCAGCTTGTCGCGCCGCCCGCCAGCGCCTTTCGCCGGCGATAATTTCATAGCCATTTTTAACTTCGTGCAACAAAAGCGGCTGTATAATGCCGTTGCGCGCAATGCTTTCGGCCAAGCTGTCAATTGCATCGGCTGCGAAATGTTTGCGCGGTTGCAGGGCGTTTGGCGTTATTGCATTAATGTCGATTTCCTGTAAGTTATTGTCGTTAACGACAATTTCTTCTTCAAAATGGTCGCTAATCAAGGCGCCTAAGCCCTTGCCTAAAGCTCTTTTATTTGCCATACTATGCCCCCAAAAATTCTTTTGCCAATAACATATACTGCTCGGCACCGCGCGACTTGCGATCGTAGTGAATAATTGGCAAGCCGTGGCTGGGCGCTTCAGCTAAGCGCACATTGCGCGGTATCAACGTCTGATATACTTTATCCTGAAAGTATTTCTTAACTTCGGCGACGACCTGCTGTGAAAGGTTATTGCGCGGGTCGTACATGCTGATGACGACGCCTTCGATTGTCAGCGCCTTATTCAAATTCTTGCGAACCAGTTTATAGGTGTTAATCAGCTGCGACACGCCCTCTAGGGCATAGTATTCGCACTGAATTGGTATTAAAATGCCATCGGCCGCCACCAGTGAATTGAGCGTTAATATGCCCAACGAGGGTGGGCAATCGATAAAGATGTAGTCGTAGTAATCCGTCAATTGGCCAATGATGCGCGCTAGTCGCTGTTCGCGCTGCGCCAAGTCGATCAATTCAATTTCAGCGCCGGCCAGCTGTATATTTGACGGAATGATATCGAGATTTTTAAAATCGGTCTTCATCACGATGTCGAGTGGGTCGACATCGTCAATTAGGGCATCGTACAAACTGTAAATCGTGCTGTCTTTGTCGATGCCCAAACCACTTGTCGAATTGCCTTGCGGATCGTTGTCGACGATTAAAACAGTCTTGCCCAACTCGGCCAAGCAGGCCGCTAAATTGACATTGGTCGTCGTCTTGCCGACGCCGCCTTTTTGATTAAAAATTGCGATTACTTTTGCCATTGCACATCCTTATCGTATACTATACAGTTTACACCGAAATTGCCAAATAATAAAGTGCAAATTACTTGAGTGGCCGCTTGGCGGCGATACCAACGCGACGCGGATACTGCGCCGGCGTTGCCGCCATTTTTTCGACGACCACCAATTTTCTTTTAATGTTATAATTATCAGTATATTCAGATATTTCTGATATCTTAGAATTTAATAGCGTTAAAGCCTTGCGACTACTGGCAACTTCATCATCACAATCGGCCGCTTTATAGGCGATAAAGCGCCCGCCGACCTTCAAAAGTGGCATGGCGTATTCGATTAATACGGGCAGTTCTGTAACTGCCCTAGAAAAGGCATAATCGTAACTGGCGCGCTGTTCGGCGAGGCGGCCAAATGCCTCAACTCGGCCGTGCCAAGCGTCGATAGACGTCAAATTGAGCTCGCCGATGACCTGATTTAAAAATTGTACGCGCTTGTTGAGGGCGTCGAGCAAGCTACCGCCGGCCGCGCTGACGATTGCCAACGGCAAACCGGGAAAGCCGGCCCCCGTACCAATGTCGACAATGCGACTGGTTCGATCGAGTGCAATAAACTTGAGCGGCTGACAGCTGTCGATAAAATGGCGCCACAAGATGCCGTCATCATCGGCGACGGCCGTTAAATTCATCACTTGATTAACGGTTTGAATGCGCCTGGCATAATGCTGTAGCTGCCCGATTTGTACATCGCTTAATGCGATGCCAATCGACTGAAAGGCCGCGCGATAATCCGCCGCGCCTAACATTGCCGCTTCCTTTGCTCTAAATAGACCAACAAGACGGAAATGTCGGCCGGTGAAACGCCTGAAATGCGGCTGGCCTGACCAATTGAACGCGGTCTAATATCGGTCAGCTTTTGCTTGGCCTCGTTGCGCAGGCTGTCGATTTTTTGATAGTCGATGTCGTCCGGCAGTACGCGCTGTTCCATGCGCTTAAACTTGGCAACTTGTTCAATTTGCTTTTGTATATAGCCCTGATATTTAATGTTAATTTCACACTGCTTAACAATGTCTTCAGCCAAGGCGGGACGCGCCGCATCGACGCGCGCCAATACGGCGTAGTCGAATTCGGGGCGACGCAGTAAATCGTACAATGTAAGGCTCATCGTCACTTCGTTTAAGCCCAGTTCAAGCAATAGCGGATTAATCTGCTCAACCTTGATTTTGGTATCTTTTAAACGCGCCATTTCGCGCTCGATTGCCGCGGCCTTGGCGCAGTATTTTTGATAGCGTGCGGCGCTGGCCAGACCAATTTGATAACCGAGCGGGGTAAGTCGTTCGTCGGCGTTGTCTTGGCGCAACAACAGGCGATATTCGCAGCGACCCGTCATAATGCGGTAGGGCTCGTTCGTGCCCTTGGTGACTAAATCGTCAATTAACACGCCAATGTAGGCTTGCGCGCGGTCGAGTACCACGGGCGGTAAAGCGTCGAGTTGTCGCGCCGCGTTAATGCCGGCGATTAAGCCCTGTGCGGCGGCCTCCTCGTAACCGCTCGATCCGTTGATTTGTCCGGCAGCATAGAGGCCACCAACTGCCTTTAACTCCAACGTCGGCTTGAGCGACAGCGGGTCGATACAGTCGTATTCGATGGCGTGCGCCGGGCGCATGATCTGACAGTTTTCTAAGCCCTTAACGCTGCGCAGAAAGTCGATTTGCACGCTTAATGGCAAACTCGACGACATGCCCTGAATGTACATTTCGTCAGTTTTTAGTCCTTCTGGCTCAATGAATATTTGATGCCTGCTGCGGTCGGCAAAGCGCACCACCTTGTCTTCAATCGACGGGCAATAGCGCGGGCCAACTCCTTCAATATTGCCCGAATACATGGCGCTCTTTTCAATATTATCTAAGATAATGCGATGGGTTTGTTCGTTAGTATACGTTAAATAGCAGGGCACTTGTTCGATGTCAATGCGATCTGTCATAAAGGAAAAAGGCACAATTTGACTGTCGCCGTGCTGTATTGCCATTGCCGAAAAATCGATTGATTGGCGATTGACGCGCGCCGGCGTACCGGTTTTAAAGCGGCGCATTGCAAAGCCGGCTGCGCGCAAATAGTCGGCAAAGGGCAGGCTGGGCGCCATGCCGCTGGGGCCGCTCTGCTTGACGACGTCGCCGATAAATATTTTGGCAGCTAAATAGGTGCCAGTCGCTAAAACGACGGCGCGACCGCCGTAACTGCACTGATTAACGGTAACGACGCCCTTAACTTGGCCGTCTTCGATAATCAAGGCCGTTACTTCATCTTCTATTAAGTCTAAATTGGCTTGGCGCTCTAGCATCTGCTTCATTACGTCGTGATAGTGCCGCTTATCGGCCTGTGCGCGCAGCGAATGAACTGCTGGGCCCTTGCCGACGTTGAGCATGCGCGACTGAATGAGCGTTTGGTCGATAACACTGCCCATTGCGCCACCTAAGGCGTCTATTTCGCGCACCAAATGGCCCTTGCCGGTGCCGCCGATTGACGGGTTGCAGGGCATCATGGCGACGCTGTCTAAATTAATCGCCAAACAGAGCGTTTTTTTGCCCAAACGCGCCGCCGCCAAAGCCGCTTCACAACCGGCATGACCGGCGCCGACCACGATGATATCGTAATTGTCTACTGTAAAATTTGCCATGTTACTTTCCTAAACAAAACTTTTCAAAAATGCGGGCAATGACATCATCGGCGACGCTATGCCCGGTGATTTCGCCAATTGCCCGATAGACGTCGGCGACGTCGACGTCGACGATGTCAAGTGGCAAGCCCGTCGCCAAGGCGGTCAAAGCCTGTTCTAAATGCCGCTTTGCCAAAACAATCGCCTGATAATGTCGCACATTGCTAATGACCTGACCTTCGCCCAAGCGGCGCTCGCCGAGCAGCAGCGTTTCAATTTGCGCTTCAAGCGCCGCGATGCCGTCGTTTTGCAGCGCCGAGGTCGCGACGACCAGTGCCTTTGGCAACAGTTGCTTAATTTCGGTTTCGTCAATTTGCCGTTTTAAATCGGCCTTGTTGAGTGCGACAATTGTCGGCTTATCGCCGATATTATCAATAATTTGCCGGTCTTCAGCGCTCAGCGCCTGCGCGCCATCCAGCACCAGCAGGGCGACGTCGGCACTATTAAAGTGCTGCTTTGATTTGGCGACGCCGATTTGCTCAATTTCATTTTCAGTTTCTCTAATGCCGGCCGTGTCAATCAGGCGCAGGGCGATGCCGTTTAAATTAATAGTCTCTTCGATAATGTCGCGCGTCGTACCGGCGATAGCGGTGACGATGGCTCTGTTTTCGCGCAACAGGGCGTTTAGCAGCGAAGACTTGCCGACATTGGGGCGACCGATAATGGCAATCGCCAAACCGTCGCGCATAATTTTGCCGACTTCATAAGACTTTAATAGCGCGGCCAATTCGCCATCAATTGCCGTCAACTTTTGTTCAACCGCCTGTCGCGCAATAATTTCGACGTCTTCATCGGGGTAGTCGATGGTCACTTCAATTTGCGCCATAATGTCGGTTAAATCGTCGATAATCGTCTGCAATTGGGCGCTCAAATGGCCTTCTAGCTGTTCAAAGGCCAAGTCAAAACCGACCTTTGTCTTGGCGCCTATCATGTCCATAACGGCTTCGGCTTGCGCCAAGTCGATACGGCCATTTAAAAAGGCCCTTTTGGTAAATTCACCGGCTTCGGCCAAGCGCGCACCGTGCGCGATAAACAATTGCAGTATTTCGCGCAGGGCAATTGCGCTGCCGTGGCTAAACACTTCGACGATGTCTTCTCTGGTATAGGAAAAGGGCGCACGGTAATAGCTAATCATCACTTCATCGTAGTTGCGACCAGCGGCCACAATGTGGCCGTAGACCATTTGGCGCGCCTTAAAATCGGTTAACTTTTTACCGCTCGCCGAGCGAAACAACGGCGCTACCAAATCGATACAACCGGCACCGCTAAGGCGCACGATGCCAATGGCACCAATGCCGGCCGGCGTGGCGATTGCCGTAATGACGTCATTCATAATATACCTTTCAAAAAATAAAACCCAGTAAAAACTGGGCCGGACTGAATGCCCGATTGACAAACTATTTGTTTAAATAAATAATGACTTTGCGATTGGGGTCTTGCCCTTCGCTGCGCGTGCTGACGAATTCGTTATTTTGTAGCGACGCGTGAATAATGCGCCTCTCGTAGGGATTCATCGGTTCAAGCGCCACTTCTTTGCGATACTTTTTAGCGCGTTGAGCCAGTTTATTGGCCAATTTGACAAGCGCCTTTTCGCGCTTTTGACGATAGTTTTCAGTGTTCAAAACGACTCTGACGTAGTCGTCGACGCGACGGTTGACCACCAAGCTCACTAAGTACTGTAGGGCGTCGAGTGTTTGACCGCGTCGGCCGATGACAACGCCCATGTTTTCACCCGATATTTCAATTCTCAGTTCGCTGTCGACCTGCGTTACATCGTAGTCGGCTGTAATGTTCATCTTCTTCAGTACGCCGTCTAAAAAGCTAATGGCAATATCTTTTAGCGACGTCTTTTTAGAGACGATAACGCGCACGTCGGGCGACTTTAAAAAGCTCAGTATTCCCTTGGGCGACTCTTCAAAAATTTCAATGTCGACATCGTCAATCGTCGTGTTTAATTGCTGCAACGCCTGCTCAATTGCTTCTTCTGGCGATTTTGCAACTACCTCACATTTGTTCATTTATACCTCCTCGCCACGTTTGACGTTAAGTGCCATCTGTTGTAAAATTTGAAAACCGGTGCTGACGCCCCAATAAAGCGTTAAACCAGCCGCCATTCTCATACCAAACCACAAAATCATTAGCGGCATAAAGAGTTTCATCGACTGCATCGTCTTATTGGTGGCATCGTTACCCGTAGTTGGGTTGCTGTTCATCGTGGTGAACTGCAAATAGGTCAAAACGGCGGCGATAATCGGCAACAGACCGGGCAGGCTATTGGCAAAGTCAAAATTTAAAATTGCGCCCAGCGTGTCCGGTTTTGAAAAATCGGTTATCCACAAAAAGGTCTGGCTAGTGGCCTGTTCAAAGAGCGCCGTATTGCCCTTAAAAACATATTTAAGCGGTTCGCGTAAAACGCCAAATAAGGCAAAGATAATCGGCAGTTGAATTAACATCGGCAAACAGCCCGCCACCGGATTAACCTTGTGTTCTTTATACAGTTTGAGCGTTTCTTCGGTTTGTTTTTCCTTGTCGTTTTTATACTTTTTATTAATTTCTTGAATGAGCGGTTGAATTTCGCTCATGCTCTTTTGCGATTTTGTCTGAGCCTGTGTTAGTGGAAATAGCAGCAATTTTACGATAATCGTCATCAATATGATAGAGATGCCGTAATTCGAAGTAAATTCATAAAGCGTACCGAGCAACAAGCCGATACCTTGGTATAGAAAATCAAACAATTTTTATCCTCCGTTATGGTAGTGGGTCATAGCCGCCGGGGTGAAAGGGGTGACATTTTAGTATTCGTTTAGTCGACAAGTAAATGCCCTTTATCGCGCCGTACTTTGTCAAGGCCTCGATGGCATAATGCGAACAAGTCGGCACAAAGCGACAGTTTTGACCTAATAGCGGCGAAATCGCCATTTGATAAAATTTGACTAAACCAATAAATAAATACTTCATTTTTTCTTTTTTTTGCGCGCCATCGCCAGTAAGTAGCGCATGTTCTTGGCTACGTCGTCGAGCGACGCCTGTTTTATTCTAACGCGCGCCACAAAGATGTAATCATAACCAATTTCGAACATGTGATAATGGTCGACGATAGCTTGTCTTATTAAACGGCGGGCCCGATTGCGAACTACCGCCTTACCAACTTTTTTACTGACGGTAATGCCAAATTTTTTCTGGTCCGTACCGTTTTTTAATTTGTATAAGACGATAAACGCCCCCGCAATCGATTGACCGCGCTTATAAACGTGATTAAACGCCATATTTTTCTTAATGGTATTTAATTTCATAGACAATCCAATCTCGCGCAGCTCACCGACTTTATTATACACTATTTAGCTTTCAATGTAAAAAACAGCTTTATTCTTTTAAAATTGTAAAAAAGACCACGTTATGCGGTCTATTCTAGCAACATTATGCAGATAATTTTGCTCTGCCCCTTCTTCTTCTACGCTTTAAGACATTGCGTCCAGAAGTAGTTCTCATTCTCTTTCTAAAACCGTGTTCGACCTTGCGTTGTCTCTTTTTTGGTTGATATGTGCGCTTCATTGCTACACCCCCCTCGCTACTTATGTCAACTCGTGATCGAGTGTTATTTAAAACTATGCTAGAACATTATACTCTGCTCTTTTTATACTGTCAAGAAAATATTTGGCAAAAAAGCGCCCAACGACTAAAAAATAACTTTTTGGCCTTTTTATTGATTGATTATGACACTATATTTTGATAGAATTAATGTAACTGACGACAAATTGAATTGTGCCATATAAAATTATAAAGTGACCAATTTTTAAAACCCATTTTGTCAGTCATATCCATAAGCGGAGGAATATTTTGAAAGATTATAATACAATTTGGTCAAAGACACTTGAAATTTTAAGGCCTGAAATTACTGAAGTCAGTTATAAAACGTGGATAAAATCAATTGAGCCAAAGGGCATCTCTGACGATGTCTTGCTATTGGAAATTCCCAATGAATTCAACAAGAATATTTTAGAAACGCGCTACATTGGCATTTTAGAAAATTCGCTCAGTCAAGTTTGCAATAAAAACATGACCATTGAGTTTATCGTGTCGGGCGAAACTACTATACACAATCGCAATACAAACGGCAACAATATTAATTTTATCGACCGCACCAAATTAAACCCCAAGTACACCTTTTCGGAATTCGTCATCGGCAGCAGCAACCGCTTTGCGCACGCCGCATCACTAGCCGTTGCCGAAGCGCCTGCAAAGGCCTATAATCCACTATTTATTTACGGCGGTGTCGGCCTCGGTAAAACTCACTTAATGCACGCCATTGGCAATTTTATTAAACAAAACAATCAGCAGACTAAAATTGTTTACGTTACATCTGAAAAATTTACCAACGAGCTGATCAATTCAATTAAAGACGATAAAAACGAATCGTTTCGAAACAAGTACCGCACAGTCGATGTCTTATTAGTCGACGACATTCAATTTATCGCCGGTAAAGAGCGCACTCAAGAGGAATTTTTCCATACATTTAACGCACTGTACGAAGACAATAAACAAATTATTTTATCTTCTGATCGGCCACCTAAGGAAATTCCGACATTAGAAGATCGCTTGCGCTCGCGCTTTGAATGCGGTTTAATATCCGATATTCAAGCGCCCGATTTTGAAACGCGCGTCGCCATATTGAGAAAAAAAGCCGAATTGGAATCAATTGAAATAGACAACCAAATTCACGAATTTATCGCAAAAAACATTAAGTCAAATATCAGAGAACTAGAGGGCGCTTTAACTAAAATTATTGCCTTTGCCTATTTATCAAAGAGCGAAATAACCATGGAATTGGCAGCTGAAGCACTAAAGGATATCGTCAAAATAAAAAAGACCAAACAATTAAATTACGAGACGATAAAAAAGGTCGTGGCACATTATTACAACATTAAAATAAATGATCTCAATTCCAAAAAACGAACGCGCGTCATTACCTATCCGCGGCAAATTGCAATGTATCTCTGTCGCGAATTAACCGATATGTCATTGCCTAAAATTGGCGAAGTATTCGGCGGCAGAGACCATACCACAGTCATGCACGCCTGCGATAAAATTATTAACGATTTAAAGGAAAATGAAAATTTAGCCGAACAAATCAATCAGTTAACCGAACAAATAAAACAAAATGAATAGTTTATCAACAATCAGTTGTTGATATGTTGATAAAAACGCTGTTGAAAAAACTTAAAAATAATATGTGTATAACTAAATATTAAAAAAACATTTTTTCCACATTTTTTATACAAAGGCTTCAATAGACAATTAAACCATTGCACGCACTTTTCAACAAATCAACAGACACTACTATTACTATTACTTTTATTTACTATATAATACTACGCCATTGGAGGATGCTATGAAAATAAAAATTGAACAAGCTGAATTGTCGAATGCACTCAATATTGTCCTAAAGGCCGTTTCAACGCGCACAACAGTTGAAATACTAAAAAACATCTACATTAATGCAGCCGACGGCAAAATTACTTTAATTGGCAACGATTTAAATATTGGCATCGAAACGACAATTGAAGCCGAAGTTATCGAAGCTGGCAGAATTGTCGTCAGCGGTAGAATGTTTAGCGATATCATTAGAAAATTGCCAAACGAATTGGTGACAATTAGCGAAGCCGATAAAAAAATACACATTAACTGCCTCAATTCCGATTTTTATTTAACGGGTAGCAATCCGGCAGAATTTCCCGATTTGCCAATTATCAACAGCACTGAAAAAATTGTAATTGACAAATACATTTTAAGCGACATGATCAGACAGACAATTTTTGCCACTTCACACGACGAAAGTCGGCCGATTCTAACCGGCGCACTATTTGATATTAGCGACAATCAAATGACAATGGTGGCAATCGACTTGTACCGCGTCGCGCTCAAAAAAATCAATATTATCAGCCAGCAAGAATGTCACCTCGTCGTTCCGGCCAAGGCCTTGCACGAACTATTGAAAATAATATCTTCCGATGCGAACAGTTCGCAAATTTTAATTTATAAAACGGATAAGTATATTAAGTACGCCGTCGACGACACCATTTTGATTGCCCGACTATTAGAAGGCGAATTTATCAACTACCAACAAATTATGCCAACTGAATACAAAACGAAAATTGTCTGTTCTAAAAATGAACTCTATCAGGCAATTGATCGGGCGTCGCTAATTGCCAATCAATCTAAAAATATGTCGTTGTTGTTTGACGTCAAAGACGACTATTTGAGTATTTCTTCCAATACCGAAAACGGCAGCGTCAAAGAAAAAGTGGCAATTGATTTAGAGGGGCCGCAGTTAAAAATTGGCTTTAATCCAAAATATTGGTTAGACGTTTTAAAAATAATTGAACAAGACAATATCATCATCGAAATGACAACCAATATAAGTCCTTGTATTATCAAGCCAGAAGGCGATTTAAATTACACCTATTTACTATTGCCAATTCGCATTATGAACAACATGGAATAAAAAATGGAAAAAATAGCAATTAATACAGAATATATCAAACTCGACCAATTGATAAAATACGCCGGCATTACCGGTTGTGGTTCTCAGGCAAAAACTTTAATTTTAGAAAAATACGTCAAAGTTAACGATCAAATTTGCCTACAGCGCGGCCGCAAAATAAAAATTGGCGACGTGGTTGAAATTACCTATCAACCGCTCTATCGCAAAATGCTAATTACTCGCTAGGAGCCATTTTGTACATCACTTCACTAACTGTCAAAAATTTTAGAAACTTGGCCGACGTTTCAGTTAAATTTGACAAACAGAGCAATGTCATTATCGGCGATAATGCGCAGGGTAAAACCAATGTTTTAGAAGCGGTTTACACGGCGATTAACGGCAAGTCATTTCGCACCAAAAACGACGTAGAACTAATTGACAAACAATCAGCTAATTGCCTAATTTGCCTACAGTTTGTAAAAGACGACCGACCGCAAAAAATTGATGTCGTACTGTCGCGCGACAATAAAAAAAAAATAGCAATTAACGAGGTGGCAATCAATAAAATATCAGATTTAATCGGCTATTTAAACGTCGTGTTATTTGCGCCAGAAGATTTAAAATTAGTTAAGGGTGGCCCAGCCGATAGGCGTCGCTTCTTAAATAGAGCAATATCGAGTATCAACCGCAACTATTTGAATCACTTAATTGATTATCACCATACGCTCAGTCAAAAAAACAAATTTTTAAAATTGTCGAGCGAAGCAATTGACCAGACACTACTCGATGTTTGGGATGAACAATTGGCGGTACAGGGCTGTAAAGTAGTTCAAAAAAGAGCTGAATACATCGCCCTATTAAGTGAAAAGGCCGCTGTTGTAAACGCTGAAATATCGAATAATTGCGAAGTTTTAAAATTAAAATATCAGTCCGATTTATTGGCTGAAAGCAGTGCTGAAACAGAGCAGAAAATACTGCAAAAATTAAAGGCGGCGCGGCAGCGCGATATTAAGTACGGCTACACCACAGTCGGGCCACAGCGCGACGATTTACAATTTGTATTAAACAATCAAAGTCTACACAATTACGGTTCACAGGGTCAGCAGCGCAGCGCATTGTTATCACTAAAATTGGCCCAAATTGAAATGATAAAAGCAGTCGTCGGCGAACCACCTATTTTAATGCTCGACGACGTAATGAGCGAACTGGACAGCAATCGCCAAATACGATTGTTAAAAGAAATTAAGCGCACCCAGACAATTTTGACGACGACCGATTTAAATGGTCTAGATAATAAAGATATTGCGCCCTATTGGCGACATTTTATAGCAGATGGTTCAATTCAATCATCGCAGGAGGTTTTAAGTGCCCAGTAAAGTTAAAGAGAGTTACAATGCAGAACAAATTCAAGTATTAGAAGGCCTTGAAGCAGTTCGCAAGCGACCCGGTATGTACATTGGGTCGACCAGTGCGCGCGGCTTACACCATTTGGTTTATGAAATTGTCAACAACAGCATCGACGAAGCATTGGCCGGGTACGGCGATACGATAGAACTGACAATTACCAAAGATAACGGCATTATCGTCAAAGACAACGCCCGCGGCATGCCGGTTGATCGCCATAAAAAAATGGATATGCCGGCAGTTGAAGTCATTCACACCGTACTTCACGCCGGTGGTAAATTTGGCGGTGGTGGCTATAAAGTTTCCGGCGGTCTGCACGGCGTCGGCGCTTCAGTCGTCAACGCGTTGTCAAAAGAAATGCGCGTCGACATCGAACGAGAGGGCAATATTTACAGCATTGGTTTTCAACGCGGCGTCACCACCAGCCCACTCGATATCATTGGAAAATCAGATAAAACCGGTTCAAAGACCTATTTTCTGGCCGATGAGCAGATATTTGACAGCATCGAGTATAACTATGAAACCCTAAAAAACCGCATGCGCGAGCAGGCATTTTTAAATAAGGGCATCAAAATTATCATGTACGACGAGCGCAGTGGCGAGGGCGACACCTTTCACTACGAGGGCGGCATTAGCGAATTTGTCTTGTATTTGAATAAGAACAGAACGCGCATTCACGACGAAGTTATCTATTTTGAAGCCAGCAAAGAAGACGTCATCGTCGAAATTGCCATGCAATATACCGACGGTTATCAAGACAATGTCTTTACCTTTGCCAACAACATCAACACCCACGAGGGCGGCAGCCACTTAAGCGGTTTTCGCGCGGCCTTGACGCGCGTCATCAACGACTACGCCCGTAAAAACAACATTTTAAAGGAAAAAGACAGCAATTTACAAGGCGAAGACATTCGCGAAGGCTTAACCGCCATTATTTCAGTAAAAATAGAAGATCCCCAATTTGAGGGCCAAACTAAAACCAAGTTGGGCAACTCAGAAGTGCGCGGTATTACCGAATCGATTACCGGTGATTCACTAGGTGCCTATTTAGAGCAGCATCCACAAGAATCAAAAGTTATCATCGATAAGTGTATTAAGGCGGCCAAAGCGCGCGAAGCGGCTCGTAAAGCGCGCGAGTTAACGCGCCGCAAGGGTTTATTAGACGGCTTTAGTCTGCCCGGAAAACTGTGGGATTGCCAAGAAAAAGACCCCGCTAAAACTGAAATATTTATCGTCGAGGGCGATTCGGCCGGCGGTTCGGCCAAAGATGGCCGCGACCGCAAAATTCAGGCCATTTTGCCGCTGCGCGGTAAAATTATCAACGTCGAAAAGGCCAATTTTTCGCGCATTTTTAATTCCAACGAAATACGAAATTTAATTACCGCCTTTGGCTGCGGCATCGGCGAAGAATTCGACATCGAAAAGTTGCGCTACCACAAAATAATGTTAATGACCGACGCCGACGTCGACGGCGCCCATATTAGAACGCTGCTTTTAACATTTTTATTCCGCTATATGCGCCCCTTGATCGAACAGGGTTATGTATACATTACACAGCCACCGCTCTATAAAATTTCCTATGCCAAAAGAGAATACAATGTATTTTCCGATGGCGAGCGCGATGCCGTTTTGAAAACACTGCCCGAAAACGCCAAACCAGATATTCAGCGCTACAAAGGTCTCGGTGAAATGAATCCCGAACAACTGTGGCAGACGACGATGGATCCGACTAATCGCACCATATTAAAAGTGACAATTGACGACGCCGTCGAAGCCGATATGATATTTGACACTTTAATGGGCGAAAATGTCGAACCGCGCCGCGAATTTATTGAGAAAAACGCCAAATATGTCAGTAATTTAGACGTTTAAGAGGATATTATGAAAGAAAATGAAAGAGCAACTGCAGACCGCATCATCGAAATAGATATTAAAGATGAAATGAAGCAGTCATTTACCGACTATGCGATGAGCGTCATTGTGTCGCGTGCCCTACCCGATGTGCGCGACGGTTTAAAACCAGTGCATCGCCGCATTCTCTACGCCATGCACGGCATTGGTTTAACCTACGATAAAAAGTTTCGCAAGTGCGTGCGCGTCGTCGGTGACGTCTTGGCCAAATATCACCCGCATGGCGACAATGCCGTCTACAATGCCTTGGTACGCATGGCTCAACCCTTTGCAATGCGCAACACGCTAATTGAAGGTCAGGGTAACTTTGGTTCAATTGACGGCGATAGTCCGGCCGCCATGCGTTATACTGAATCGAAGATGACCAAGTTATCGTCTGAAATGCTGCGCGACATCAACAAAAATACGGTGTTATTTCAACCGAACTTCGACGGCGAAGAAACCGAACCAGTGGTATTGCCGGCGCGCTTCCCCAATTTATTGGTCAACGGCGTCAGTGGCATTGCCGTCGGTATGGCGACGACGATACCGCCGCATAATTTAGCTGAAGTAATCGATGCCACAGTGGCGACAATTGCCGACCCCGACATCACTGTCGAAGACCTCATGGAATATATTAAGGCGCCAGATTTTCCAACCGGTGCAATGATCATGGGCGTCAGCGGTTTTCGACGCGGTTACAAAACGGGTAAGGGTTCTTTAATCGTGCGCGCCAAGCACGTGATCGAAGAAGCCAAAAATGGCAAAGTTTCAATTGTCTTTACCGAAATTCCCTACCAAGTCAACAAGATAAAAATACTGGAGAGCATTGCCAATTTAGTAAAAAACAAAAAAGTCGACGGCATCACCGGCCTGCAAGACGAATCGAATCGCGAGGGCATTCGCATCGTCGTCGAGCTGCGCCGCGACGTCAACCCACAAGTTATCGTCAACCAATTGTTTAAGCACACCCAGTTGCAGTCGAGCTTTAGCATGAATATGATTGCCTTGGTCGACGGCGTGCCGCAGCGCTTAAACTTAAAACAAATTTTACAGCACTACATCGACCATCAAATTGACGTCGAAACCAGACGCGTACAGTTTGACCTCGATAAAGCTGCAGCGCGCGCTCACATTTTAGAAGGCTACCGCATTGCACTCGACAATATCGACGCCATTATCAAAGTCATTAGAAGTTCTTATGACGATGCCGAAGCGCAGTTGATGAAGGCCTTTAACCTATCCGACGTTCAGGCAAAGGCAATTATTGACATGCGGCTGCGTCGCCTACAGGGTTTAGAGCGCGAAAAAATTGACGAAGAATACGCCAGTTTACAAGTATTTATTGGCGAATGTAAGGCGCTGTTGGGCGATCGCCAGTTGTTGCTCAACTTAATTTCTGAGAATTTAACCGAAATAAAAGAAAAATACGGCGATGCGCGCAAAACCGCAGTAGAAATTGACTACAATGAAATCGATATAGAAGATTTAATCGAAGAAGAAGAAGTGACCGTCACCTTGACACAGCACGGCTATATTAAGCGCGTGCCGGTTGACGTTTACGCGACGCAAAACAGGGGCGGCCGCGGCAAAACCGGTCTGTCGACCAGACAAGAAGACTACGTCATCGACATTTTTACCACGTCGACGCACGACAATTTGCTATTCTTCTCCAACATGGGTAAAGTTTATAAGTTAAAGGCCTACCAAATACCAGAGGGGTCGCGTTTATCAAAGGGCGTTGCCATCATCAATTTATTGCCGCTCGACCAAACCGAAAAAATTAACGCCGTCGTTCCCGTCAAGTCATTTGATGAGGGTTACTTTACTATGGCGACGCGCAGCGGTATCGTCAAGCGCATTGCCGTTTCAAAATACGACACGTCGCGCACCACCGGCATTATCGCCCTAAACTTGCGCGATAACGACGAACTGATTGGCGTCAAGTACACCAGTGGGCAAGATGAAGTTATTTTGGTGACATATAGCGGCAAGTCGATTCGCTTTAACGAATCTGACGTACGCGACATGGGACGTTCGGCGACGGGCGTCAAGGGCATTACGCTGGCCAAAGGCGATTTTCTGGTGGCAATTGATTTGGTTCGTGAAAACAGCGAGCTATTAGTCATTAGCGAAGGCGGCTATGGCAAGCGCACGCCACTAGCCGAATATCGCCGTCAAACGCGCGGTGGCAAGGGTATATTAACCTACAACATAACTGAAAAAACCGGTCAATTAATTGGTGCCGCCGTCGTCGACGAAGCCGATGAGCTAATACTAATTAATAGCGCCGGTGTCATTATTCGCATTAAGTCAGCCGATATTTCAGTCGTCGGTCGACATACCAGCGGCGTTAAAGTCATGCGCGTCGGTGAAGACGACCAACTGGTCGCCTTTGCCAAAATTATCGAGCTAGCAGAATAGTGGAGGGATTATGTCTTTAAGAGTAAAAAAACAATTTGATGCCGACGCCAACAGTTGGCTGTTTGAAGTGAGCGGCGAACTCGACCTTGAAACGTCAAACGACTTCAAGGATACACTATTGGCGTCGATTGAAGAGAAAAAGGCCAATATTACATTGGACTGTAAAAATTTGAGTTTTATCGACAGCACCGGTTTGGGCATATTGATCAGCACTTACAAATTGATAAAAGACGACGACTACGCTATCAATATTAAAAACCCCAAACAGAACGTCGACAAGCTACTCAATATTACCGGCTTAAACACCTTGTTTACAGTTAACTAAAGGGGTTAAAATGTCAGATAAAATTACAATTAATCTACCGTTTAAAAAAGAATATATCGTGTTGGCCCGCATGACGGCGGCTGTAGTTGCCAGCAAAGTCAATTTAGATATTGAAACAATTGAGGATATCAAATTGGCGGTGTCAGAAGCCTGCAACAACGCCATTCAACACTCTGATAACGCCGATGATAGCTTTAGTGTGAGTTATACCGTCACGGCAGATTGCTTTAGTATAGAAATAAGTGACAACGGTCAAGGGTTTGACATTAGCAGCTATCAGCGGCCCGACCTTGCTGAACTCAAGGGCAATGGCTTGGGCATTTTTATTATGCGCTCGTTAATGGACGAAGTCGTCGTTAAATCGCAACCCAATGCCGGCACAGTTGTTAAATTAATTAAGCATATCTAACGGGAATAGCATGGCCAAAAAACATTTCAGCTCAAAAACTGAATACGCTAGCTGCGATACCAAACAATTATTTATCCTCTACAGTGAAGATAAAAATATCAAAATAAGAAACGAATTGGTCAATCGCCATCTTTACATCAGTGAAATACTGGCTAAAAAATACACCAATAAGGGCATCGAATACGACGATATTTATCAAGTTGCGGCGCTCGGGTTAATCTATGCCATCGAACGGTTTGATTTAACGCGCGGCTTTGAATTTTCTAGTTTTGCAACGCCAACCATCATCGGCGAAATAAAAAAATACTTTCGCGACAAGGGCTGGGCGGTGCGCGTACCGCGCCGCATTCAGGAACTATCCAAAAAAATCAACGTCGCCAAAGTTAAATTGCAACAAGATCTACAGCGCACGCCCAACGTTGCCGACATCGCCAACTACCTATCGTGTAGTCAAGAACAGGTAATTGAGGCAATGGAAGCCAGCCAAGTTTACACGCCAAAGTCGCTCGACATCATCTACGATGGCACGGGCGACGACAAAGACATTCAGTTGATGGACATCGTCGGCGAAAAAGACAAGCAATTCGACTTTATCGAAAACAAAGAATTTATCGATAAGTGCATTGCCAAGTTAAACGAGGCCGAAAAGAAAATAATAAGAGATCGCTTCTTTGAAAATAAAACGCAAATAGCGGTTGCCAACGAGCTAAACGTTTCGCAGATGACCGTTTCGCGTATGGAAAAGAAAATTATCAAAAAATTTCAGAAAGAATACAAAAAACTAATTAGTATATAAGCCTTTAAAAACCACGAGGTAAAAACGTGATAAAACCGAGCAGTTTAAAAAGGGGCGATAGCGTTGCCATCGTCAGTTTATCGAGCGGCATACTCGGTGAAGACGACTGTCGCCACTATATCGAACTGGGTCAAAAGAGATTTCAAAAAATGGGTCTAAACGTCGTATTTATGCCCAACGCCCGCAAGGGCGTCGCCTATTTGAGAGATAACCCCGCGGCGCGCTTTGCCGATTTAAAGCGCGCCTTTTTAGACGATGAAATCAAGGGTATTTTCTGTGCCATTGGCGGCGAAGATACATTTAAGCTGGCGCCGTTTATATTTGAAGATCGACAATTTTTAGCGGCCGTTAAAACTAAACCGAAATTGTTTAGTGGCTTTTCCGATACGACAGTCAACCATCTGATGTTTTATAAAATTGGCCTACAAACCTTTTATGGCCCCAACTATATCAACGACTTTTCAGAAATGGCGGCAGATATGCTGCCCTATACAAAGTCGTATATTGAAAACTATTACTTCAACAAAGACATTTGCACCATCAAACCGGCTGCAACCTGGTATCAAGAACGCAGCGATTTTTCGAGCGCAGCGCTAAACAGCAATAGAATTGCCCACAAAGAGCGACGCGGCTTTGAGCTATTGCAAGGTGATGCCGTATTTACGGGGCGCTTATTGGGCGGTTGTCTTGAATCGCTATACGACCTTTTAAAAGGCGAAAGGTATCCAATAGAAGCCGACATCAATCGACGCTATCAAATTTTTCCCGATATAGATCAGTGGTGCGATAAAATAATGTTTTTAGAAACCAGCGAAGAAAGACCGACCCCGGCAAAGTTGTTCCAGATGCTAAGCGCCTTTAAAGAAATAAAATTGTTTGACAAAATTGCCGGCCTTATCATCGGCAAGCCACAAGACGAAGTTTTTTATGAAGAATACAAGGCAATATATAAGGAAGTGGTCGGCGCTACTACGCCAATTCTTTACAATGTCAACTTTGGCCATGCCTACCCGCGTTCAATATTGGCTTACGGTGCAAAAGTAAAAGTTGACGCCGAGCGCGCTACAATAAGTTATTTAGAACCACTTTTTGACTAAATTTTTAGTCGAGCAGTAGGCGCTAAAAGGCAGAGCCGTTTTAAGGGTTAAGAAAGCCTGAAATACAATCATTACATTTTCTAAATATCTAGCGGTTAATAAAATTTCAGCATCAAAAAAACCACCACATCTAGTGGTTTTTTTGATGGATATACAAGATGTAATTGCCTTAAAAAAAGCCCAAAAAAACTTCAAAAAAACGCTTGACTCAAACCCCTATCGGTGATAGTATGTATGAGTCGCCAACAAAATTAGCGACCTGTTGTACTGTGCAAAAGTGCCATAAGGTACTGGTGCAGAAAATAAACCGCTTCGGCGGTTGCCAAGCATTTCGTGCAAGCACAGATGTGACGTTAACCTCGCGGTTTGCAACAGTAATTATACCGTAGGTAGTTTTGCATCAGACGCAGCTAGCAAGGCGACGTCAAGGGCGCGTATGAAAAAATACGCAACCGCAGACGGCGGCGCAGGTAGCGAAGTATGAGGCAAAAATAGCGCGGTAGAGC
>PDWI01000151.1_pt1 | contig 143250 bp, 118 predicted proteins | sample 1430891 | NCBI WGS metagenome assembly PDWI01 (sample SAMN01162508, study PRJNA174530) | Oral metagenome, whole genome shotgun sequencing project. | biome: Marine environment; feature: Marine mammal; material: Swab sample of the gingival sulcus; isolation source: swab sample of gingival sulcus...
GCTGCTCCACCCCGCGTCATGGCTCCAAGGGTGGGACTCGAACCCACAGCCTACCGGTTAACAGCCGGTTGCTCCACCATTGAGCTACCTTGGAAAATATAAGCCGTCACTATTACTGACGACTTATGTAGTATACCATCATAAATAAAACCTGTCAACTACTTTTTTTGTTTTTTTAATCTTTTAGCGAAAAAAAAGACTTTTACGAATAAAATGAATGGTCGGAGTGACAGGACTTGAACCTGCGACCCCTTGACCCCCAGTCAAGTGCGCTACCAAACTGCGCTACACCCCGACACATAAAGTATTTTATCATTAACATCACAACAGGGCAAGTATTATATGTTGCAAAACACTGCATTCCCTCATAAAACACTGTAAATTCAACCTGTTGAGAATTTTACTTTTTTTATTTCGACATTTATAAGCAATGTGATGATATATAATGTAACAATTTTATCACTGAAATATTCTTTGTTATCCTTTTTCAATAAGTGAAATTCTAAAAACTATGTGGTAAAAATGGCTGAGATATAATTTTAATCGGTATTACCGATGTTGGTGGTAGAAGATTTGCGCCATCTTCTGTTTTAGAGAACCATCTTGGATATCTCTCAATACTAAATTTTTGATTATTATTAGGATTTGAAACATCATAACCATCATCAAAGACAAAGCCACCTAACACATGTTGTAATTCATATTTTTGCAAATTGATTTTTTCGCTATCAGTCGTAGGATCTATCGGTTTTGTTCCTTTGTATTTATCATCATTATACCAATTTATCATTTTATCAATGGTATTATGTTTATTACTTACAGTGTTCACCTGAAGATGAGTTTTTATACGCATTAAGAATACTGCATCTGGCGTTACATTATTTTTATCTTTTGGTACTGCCTGAATAAAGTATCCTCGCCCACCATCCTCTGGTTTACTCTTAACATCACAGGGAATAAGGGTAACATCATGAGAGCTAACATCAGCAGCAGGAATAGCATCAATAGAGACAGCATCATTAAGTGATTTATCACTCTTTCTAAAATCAATAAATTTAGATTCATTCTTAAACTTATACAATTCCACCTGTGGCTCTGCAAAATTCAAATAATCATTTGCATTCATTTCAACGATAAATTTTGGAGCTAATGTTCCTTTATCGAGTACAGTTTGAGAAGGAACTTCGAAACGAGCTACTAGTCCAATATCTTCATTAAAGAAAATATTTTTCCCTTCTGGAGTAATCGGCATTTCATTAACAGACCCGTCAGCAGTCACATGATAAAACTGATTCTTTAATTCTGTAATATTATCCAACATCTTAAGTATATGATCATAGGTTGACATCGTATTATTCTCAACATAATTAATATACGATTCTACAAAACTAGGATTAATCGGATGTGTAGCTTCATCACCCTTAGCTAACGAATTTCTGACTACATTTAAAAATACTTTATTTTCATGATTTACCGAAAAATCGACATCTAAAAGATCATACATAGAATACGTCTTCCATGGTATTTTACCGAGTTCAGGTTTAGAAGGATCTGGCTTTGACCAAGAATAGATACTTTCACGCGCAGTTTCCATCCAATTTGCTACTGATTCATCGCCAGTAGGGTTACTTGCCCACCCTCGATCATCTTTTCGATATAAGAGATTAATTTCTTTTGGTCCCTCATGAAAACTAAAATCAAATTTTTCCAGCTGCTTTCTACCTGCGTTTATACGTTCGCCATCTTTTGTTCTATTTAATGGATTTTCATAGAAATAATATCCCGTTGATACATGAATGTTCCCACCAACTGGATCTTTAAATTTTACGTTTTTATCCGGTGATTTTTTAAAGTTCGCATATATTTGAGTAGTATCCGTAAGAATAGCAGTTGCTACCTCTCCAACAGGACCATAAATCGCACCTGTCATCACATCTGTAGAATTAGGATTTACCGTTTTAACTTTCCCAGTTTCGGCATTGACCAGTTTTAGAATTATTTTATTATTTTTCGTCACCTGTCCATCTTTAAACCATTCAAATACATTGCTTAATTTATTTCTAGCCTTTATAATATCTTCTCTTGTGGTAGCTGGATCTTCCAGTACATTAACCGCTTCCAAAATAGCATCTGCCAATACTGCCTTTGAACCAAGTCGATATTCACCAATATCATACTTATCATTATCTATTAATTCATCATCACTCATACCCTCACGAGCATCTTGAAGTGTCGAACGTGATTCAAATAACAATTTATTAATGGAGGTAATCGGCGAATCCTCTACCGTAATATAATGCCAGTTATCACCAACTGATGGCTCTTCATCAGATGCGGTGAGTTTCACTTTCGGTTCAGAAAATCCCTGTGAAACAGATACCTTTGATATACTTTGATACGCCGAAGCAGGATCGACTGGAGGATTAGGAATAGAAGGGTGATGTCCACCATACATAGGATCACCTGCCCAGTATGTTTCATCGCTATTACCCGTTGAAGCTGTAAAACCAAAATAAACATCTTTCAATGGATAATTCTTCAAAAAATACTCATCATGTCCATCCTGATCAACATCGCCAAAACATTTAAGGAGTCTGGAAGCTTTGCTATCATCAAATGCATCAAATTCTTCTTTTGATACCATGCTCCAAGCTATCGGATGACTTACACCACCTTTAGCTATTATGGCGTCAACCTCAGTATTACCGTCTTCTGTCCATCTTGTTTTTAATAATTCTCTTCCATTAACTACAACTCCTTGAAGTTCTTTAAGATTATATGGATCCAGATCCGTAAACTTAGTCTCGGCTACTCTTTCGCCATCGATATCTATTAAGAAAACACCAGAAACGAGTCGAATCGAAATATCATGATATTTACCATCTTCAAAGAAATAAGGAACATATTTTTCATCCTTCGTATGACCACTACTACCATCAGGTTTACGACCCCAATATGCCGTCAATTTTGGTGATGTCGGAATCGTCCATGTCGACTCCTTAGTTTCATCATATTCGGCATCGATATTCATCTGTGAATTAAGATAAAGAACAATATGGTTATCATGAACCGCATGACCATTTCTATCATTATAATGATAATCGTTCTCTGGAAACACTGGATCTACATTGGAATATGGATTATTTTGATTGTTTTCTAAACCAGCAATTGGATTTCCTAATTTATCCACATAGAACTCATTAAAATTAGGTTTATTATACTGGGTGTCAAATTCTATCGCAATAGACGATTTTTTTAATATATTATCGATGGAATCATCGATTTTACTATTATAACCTAAGTTTCTACCATCATCACCGATAATTACATTATTATTAGGAACTAAGAAAAATACGATCCCTTGACCATTTTCTTTATACTTTCCATCTGCTGTATTACCAAAATACGCTCGAAACTGCACTTCAAAATCTTCCGTTGTCTTAATTGGCTGATTATACACCATCATACCTGCTCTATCAGGTACATTTTGGGTTAGTGCATAAGAAGTACCATACTTAACAACATCACTACTCGTGATAAAGTTCATATAGTAGTTAACGCTTTGAGTTAGATACTTTGAATGCGTCTGTTCAAATCGCTCGGGATCGATAAGATATACCTTACCCGTCAGTGAATTGATACCAAAGGAATGATTATAATCTTGAAGATAGCCATTATCACCAATTGTGTCAAATCTATAAATCCCGCCACAATTTTTCATATTTAAATCTTTTGTACCATTTACTTTTTCATAATCTTGGAAATCTTCTGTACGCTCTTTCGCTCGAATATATAATTCATGATATGGTGAATAAAATTCATCACCAGTAGCCGAATCATTTTTAGCATTTGCTAGATTCACTAGACATGCAGAAGAGTCTGTGCTACCACATGCATATAGTGTTCTACCACGATATGTATTTGCTTCAGGAACTGTTGTATCTTCACCCTGCTTATATCCAATCACAAATTGAACATCTTCATCTGTAATATTTTCATTTTTTGGCTCTGCTTTAAATATTAATGTGTCCGTCTTTTTAACATAATATTCTCTCGTCCTACCAGCAGGTGCCACATCACTGTAAATTCTATCGATTTCTGGAATACCATTATAGGAAACTACGATCGTCGAATTACGCGAAGCTTCACCCGAATAATCTGTACCATTTGATAAGATGTTTTTTATATCATTATCGACAACTACTTTGATATAGCCATTGGCAAGATAATTATCTTTTCCACCAACAGGATTTTGTAGTTCTGTCGCCGTCGTCGCCGTACCAAATTCATAATCTTCTGGCTTTTCATCCTTATAATTAGCATCAATATTTACATACTCACCGACTTTCGGTGTAATATAGACGATATTTTCCCCATCATTTGATACATCACAATCAGTAATATCATCATCATCGGCAAAATTAGGAGCCAACCCTCCTCCTGCCGACAATATCATTACAGCGACGAGCATACTCGCCAATAATTTTTTAAACTTCATACTAACCTCCCTAGGTTGCCATTTAATGAAATAAATTTCTTAATAAGTATACATTATCCATTATCGGTATTTTATATAGTTTGTTTAGTGAACTACACACTAAGCTAAAACTTAGGAAATTTCTTGGCAGTATCTGTAAAAAATAATGCAAATGTTGTAATATCATCCCCACTACCATTTTCTGATGTCTGTTCTAGCCATTGGGGCAAATCTTTAGATATGAGTTCTATTCCATTTTGCTTCTTTATTTCTATTAAATCCGATAATACTTTTAAAAAACCTTCTTCATGTTTAAACGAATTTATATATCCATCTGTTGACATCATAAACGCCTTTAACTCTTTTTGTTGATATATCGATACCTGACCATGTTTATAGGCATCATTCATAGATAAACTTTCCGTTTCATTGGCAATAGCTGATGAACCTCTAACTAATTCCATATCATTATTTAAAAGAACATCCTTTTTTTGATTTTCATTTTTTGCTAGTAGCAACGTTCCATCTCCAATATTAAAAAAAATGACTATATTATGTACTACAATGACAGACATAATAGTAGCTCCATAGGCAATTAATCTATTTTTATCGATTATTTTCATTTCTTCTGTGGTAAATGGATTATTAAGAATATGAGAATTAACCGCACTTTTCCACTGTTTATCAATATCTAATAGATTTTTTCTAGCCAATTTCTCAATACTAGAATAATAATTATCTTTTACATCAATTACATTATTACTTAACAATTTATTTAAATCAGCTTCTAACTTTTTAAATTGAGCACAAGTGATATCAACAGCCATTTTAGCCCCTATATCACTTCTAACACAATAAGAAGCACCATGACCATCAGAGATTGCAATCATCAAAGCATCTTTAGACTGTACAAGCTTTATAGCATCTTGATTTGGCATATTATTAATCTTATGACTATAACCTTTTACACTAGACATCGTGTAAACAAAACTTGGCATCACCAAACATCCTCCACACTTATTTCATCATCATCCCAAAATTTCATCGAAACTTGCGGAATAATTACATTACTGGTCATTTCTAATAATTCTCTACTCTGAGATGCAGGGGCTGATGCTGCTTGTAATACAACAGTTGATGCCCATTTTATATAATCGACTAGTTTTTGAGAATTTTCTGCACAAAGAACAGGAATTTCATCATTATCTATAAATTCTTTTAAAACCCTTTTATTGGCTGATCTTCCAATACCAATACCCAGCCTTACCGACTTTCTAGCCCATGGCTTACGCAACAGTGAATTTAATGCACTCTTATAATCATCAGTCGGTTGACCATCTGTAATAAGAACTAATACAGGAGGTAATGCTCTATTCTCCATCGGCGGCATATTTAACACTTCTTCCAATAATGAAAATGCCTTTCCCATATCAGTGACTCCACCTGATTCAAGCGGTGTCCACCTAAATTCATCCACCGGAACGGGATGCTGCACATGCCATTTTGCACCACTTGAAAATGAAATAGCTCTAATTAATACATCGGCATTAGGGTTTTCGGATGATACCGATACCATATGCGGAAGTGCTGTCTCAATTGCATTATTAAGAGCATCCATCTTACCAGATGTTCTCATAGAAGTCGAACAATCCGCAATCCATATAAAATGCAGAGGACGTCTTGCCAACTCACCTCCTGGACGTAATAACTTCATCATTTCCTCCTATGCTTATATCAAATATTTTGCCATTCGAAAAATCTATTTTACTAATTTTTTGAATATTAACCGTTTCACCTTGCTTTAATTGTATAACATTTCCAGTTCGAAATGTAACAGTCCACTCGAATGTTGATTTATTTATAATACCATAGATTCCTTTTTTGTATGGATGTCGCTGAAATATGCCCACTTTAGTATAATCGCCACCACGGTTTAGCTGTATCCAAATATTCTTAGAAGGTTCTACCATAATAATCCGTCTATCCATAATCATATATTTTAAATTATCAAGGTTTTTACCACAATTCCAACAAGTAGATTTTAGCGGTCTATATCCTACAGTTGCCTCATAAAAATTTTCCGCACCGCATGAACAATGTACTAAAGTGTCTGATAACAGTATCAATGCCTCCTTCCATTGTTTTTCGTTTAATCTACTAAATTTTGAATTCGATAAACCCGTGGTAAAAGAATGAATAAAAGCTCTTTTAAATCGATGAGGATATAAATTCCAAAAAATAATTGCATTATCATGAATTCCCTTAATCGGTCTATTTTCAGTATTTAGTGGATCAAAAATAAAAATAGGATGAGTTCCATACAGTTTTGACATAGCTGGTAAATCAAAACAGCGTATTTTTGATTCCATAGCTCCTTCTAGTGGATGATGCATCATAAATAAATAAAAAAGCAAAATAGACAATGAAAATAAATCAGATAATATAGTTGGCTTTGATTCTCCTCTTACAACTTCTGGAGCCATAAATCGAGGTGTACCCAGTATATGACCATCATTAGAAACTTCACTAGTAACATTATCATTATCACATATCAAAATATTTGCTGTTTTTTCATCAATAAAAAAATTACCAAACGAAATATCTTGATAACAAAGCCCTTTTTTATGCAACAGTTCAAAACTCTCAACTAATTGTAAGGATAGCTTGATAAGTTGAGAAAAATTAAGTTCCATCTTTCTGGTCATATAATCGACCACTGAGCGATACTTAGGACTTCTTAATTTCATCGTATATCCAAAACCGCTTTTTTTATCTGAAGTAACAATTTCTAACGGCCATAAAAATTTATCACTAGGTGAACCAATTGCCACTAATCTTGCTAGTTGATCCATTTGGTTCTGAGTTGTCATATGAGGATGATACCATTTTACAGCTACCTTACTATTCATTCCACTAGCTTCATAAACATCACCCTGTCCACCAGAACCAAGTAATTTTTCAATTTTATAATAATTTCCAACATGGGATTTAACGATATCCATGATTTTTAATTTACTCATTTAAAATCTCCCTATACCTAATATTTATTATATCAAAGAAATTCATTGATGCCAATTCATCCTACAAAGCGAAAGCTTCGGAGATTTCTTGGCACTATCTTTAAAATATAACTATTATCTATTTCTATCCCACCACCCTGTCTTCTAGTAACGTAAGCAAAATACCCCTATTCCTTTAATAAAGAATTAGGGGCATTAATATTAAAATAAATTGTCATATAGTTCATTTTTATTTGTAGGTACAAAAGAATACAAGACATCTTACACTATCCTATAAACATAAGTCCTAAACCAATGATAACACCACTATATAATAAATCAACTAAACAAAATCCCATAATATCTCTAGCACCAAGACCTGCTATACCAAGTGCAGGAAGCGCCCAGAATGGTTGAATCATATTCGTCCAAGCATCACCCCATGCAATCGCCATACCCGTTTTAGCTGCAGATACGCCAAGTTCTGCACCCGCTGGCATCATAATCGGTGCTTGAACAGCCCATTGACCACCACCTGAAGGAACAAAGAAATTAACCACACCAGCACTTAAAAATGTAAATAATGGATAAGTTGTTTGATTTGAAATATTAACAAAACCTTGAGAAATAATACCGGCTAAAGATAGACCAGTTTCAGGATTTTTACCCACCATCATCCCCATAATACCTGCATAAAATGGAAATTGCAATATAATTCCAGATGTTCCCTTAGTCGCTACTATAATAGCATCTAAAAAACGTCTTGGTGTCTTATGAAGCAATATTGCAACAAATAAGAAGGTAAAGTTAACGATATTTAAATTTAAATCAAATCCATTTTTAGCAAAATAATATATGATATAAACTAAACCCATACCACCGATAAGCATAGACATAATCATACTATTTTCAATTCTATCAGCAAAAGTATCATTATGTTTAATCATGGAATCTTCTTCTGCTTCGTCTTCAAGAAGTGCAGGATTCACCACAATAGTATCTTCTTTTGCGGGATGCATCGCTCTATTAATAAAAGGCAATGTCACAAAAATAACAACAAAAATAATTAAATTAAATGGTGAAAAAATAGTTTGAGAAGTAGAAATAGGATCTACAACTGCACCATTTGTAGCTTTGGCAAGACCTTCACCAGCCGTTGCAAGTTTTAACGGAATGGAACCCGATAAACCCGCATGCCATACGATAAAACCAGAGTATGCAGAGGCAATTAATAGACGATAATCTACACCATCGACTTCTTTGGCTAATTGTCTAGCATATAATGCACCAATTACCAGACCAAAACCCCAGTTAATAAAACAAGCAATAGTAGATACGAGTGTTACCGCAATAATCGCTTGAAATGGCGTCTTACTCATCTTAGCAAGATTTTTAAGACCACTTTTAATAATAGCCGTACTCGCCAAAGTATGTCCTGTCACTAAAACCAATGCCATTTGCATAGAGAATTTTAACAAATTCCAAAAACTACCACTCCAATGAAGTAGCATATCCATAGGAGACTGACCAGTGGCTATTATACCTGAACCAAATACAATAAAAGTTAAGATAACGGCAAATAAAAAGGGATCAGGTAAATAGTTCTGAACAATTTTAACACAACCATTTGTTAATTTTTTAAACATTTGAACCTCCTTTTATATAAATTAGTATTAAACAACCCATCCTTAACCAAATTATACACCATTCAAACATCTAAAAAAATATATAACAAAATTTGTTACATTTTTTTAATTTTTATCAATCCACTCCAAAAGCATCTTTCATTTTATCAAAAAAACCTTTTTCTTCATGTTCTTTAGCACTATTTACATCATCTGTACTCTTATGTTTTTTCACAACATGCTCATCAGAAATTTCACCCATTTCAATCGCAAATGCCCTAAGTGCATCTTTTTGCTTTTTCGTTAATCGTTTAGGAATTTCAACATCAACTTTAACATATTGATCTCCTCGTCCATGTCCATTTAAAACTGGTACACCTTTGCCACGAAGTCTAAATTGCTTTCCATTTGGTGTTCCTGCTGGAATGGTAAATTTAACCTTACCATCAAGAGTCGGAACATCTATTTCAGCCCCTAAAACAGCTTGAGTGAAGGAAATTGAAATTGGTAAAAATATATCATCACCATCACGTTTAAATATCTTATGTTCTCGAACATGTATAACCACGATGACATCGCCACGAGGTCCACCTTTTGAACCGAGATTTCCCTCTCCACGAAGATTCATTTGTGCACCATTAAATACACCAGCTGGCAAATCAACTTCAATCGTTTTATTCTTTTTAACTCTAGCTTTTCCCTTACAACGCTCACAAGGTTGATCTATGATTTCTCCAGCACCTCTACAATTTGGACACGGTTGTATTGATACCGTATGTCCCAAAATAGATTGTTGAGAAATCCTCACTTCGCCCGTTCCATTGCAACTACTACATTTTTTCTTACTCGTTCCTTTTTTAGCTCCACTTCCATTACATTCTGAACAATCCTCAGTGCGAAGAAATTCAATAGTCTCTTTTTTCCCAAACGCCGCTTCCTCAAATGACAGTGTTAGATCCACACGAATGCTAGCGCCTTTTCTGGGTGAATTTCTTCTATTAGAAGAAAATCCTCGCCCAAAACCAGAACCAAATATTTCACTAAAGATATCTTCCATTCCGCTAAAGCCGCCACTAAAACCACCCTGTGCATTTGGATCCACGCCCGCATGACCAAATTGATCATACATTCTACGTTTTTCTTTATCCCCTAATACTTCATATGCTTCATTAATTTCTTTAAATTTATTTTCAGCATCCTTATTATCTGGATTTCTATCCGGATGATACTTCATAGCTAATTTTCTATATGCACTTTTTAATTCTTGTTCATCTGCACTCTTACTTACACCTAACACTTCATAATAGTCTCGCTTATTTGCCAAATATATCACCCTCTCATATTTATCATTTCATTTCATTTTATTTTTTATGTTTAGCAATACACAAAACTTCCATATCACTCTTACTTAACGATAAATTGGGGCATCTTTCGACGCCCCTATTAATAATTCACTAGGATATCATCCCATCACCAAACTATTCATCATCCACCACTTCATAATCTGCATCATCAATATCATCAGAATCCGGTGCTACACCAGCTTCTTGTGTATTCTGAGTAGCAGCTTGAGCCTGCGCATACATCTTTTGTGCAATTGGTTCAAACGCTTTTTGAAGCCCTTCAAGTGCAGCCTTCATCGGCTCAATTTCATTGGTATCCAGTGCCTTTTTAGCCTCTGCAACAGCTGTCTCCACTGCTACTTTTTCATCTGACGTAGCATTTTCACCTAGTTCACCCATTTGTTTTTCTGATTCATAGATAAGAGTATCTAATTGATTATGAAGCTCTACTTTTTCTTTAATCTTTTTATCTTCTTCAGCATATTTTTCTGCTTCTTTAACCTTTGCTTCAATTTCTTCCTCACTTAAATTAGTAGAAGCCGTAATTGTGATATGTTGTTCTTTACCAGTTCCCATATCCTTCGCTTTCACATTTACAATACCATTGGCATCGATATCAAATGTAACCTCAATTTGTGGCATACCTCGTCTTGCTGGTGGAATACCATCAAGTTGGAAACGTCCAAGCGTCACATTGTCCTTCGCCATTTGACGCTCACCTTGTAGTACATGAATATCCACAGCCGTTTGATTATCAGCAGCCGTTGAGAAAATTTGCGATTTTTTAGTAGGAATAGTCGTATTTCTTTCAATAAGCTTCGTAAATACGCTTCCAAGAGTTTCTATTCCAAGCGATAATGGTGTTACATCAAGAAGTAACACATCATTTACATCACCAGAAAGCACGCCACCTTGAATTGCCGCACCTAATGCAACGCATTCATCAGGATTAATTCCCTTATGAGGATCTTTACCAGCTATATTCTTAACCGCTTCTTGAACTGCTGGAATACGTGTAGAACCACCAACAAGTATTACTTGATCGATATCAGACTGAGTAAGTCCAGCATCTGCCATCGCTTTTTTCATTGGTTCTACCGTTTTTTGTACTAAATCTGCTGTCATTTGATTAAACTTAGATCGTGATAAATCCATATTTAAGTGAAGTGGTCCCGCCGATGTCGCTGTAATAAAAGGCAAATTAATATTTGTACTCATTGTAGTAGAAAGTTCTTTTTTCGCCTTTTCAGCAGCTTCTTTTAATCGTTGTAAACTCATTTTATCAGCACGAAGATCAACGCCATTTTCCTTAGCAAATTCATCTGCCATCCAGTCCATAATCTTCTTATCAAAATCATCACCACCCAGATGATTATCACCATTTGTCGCTAACACTTCAAATACACCATCTCCAATTTCAAGAATAGATACATCAAATGTGCCACCACCTAAATCATATACAAAAATCTTCTGATGCTTATCCGTTTTTTCCATACCATATGCAAGAGCTGCAGCAGTTGGCTCATTAATGATACGCTTAACTTCAAGCCCTGCAATACGTCCAGCATCCTTTGTCGCCTGTCTTTGTGAATCTGTAAAATATGCCGGTACAGTAATAACTGCTTCTTTAACAGACTCTCCTAAGTAAGCCTCTGCATCTTCTTTTAACTTACCCAAAATCATTGCTGAAATTTCCTGTGGAGAATAGGACTTATCATCGATTTTAACATGATAATCATGACCCATCTCTCTTTTAATAGATGCAATTGTTCTATCTGGATTTGTAATCGCCTGTCTTTTAGCAGTTTCACCAACTAGACGTTCACCATTTTTAGCAAAAGCTACAATGGAAGGAGTTGTTCTATTACCTTCTTGATTTGGTATTACAACAGAATCTCCACCCTCTAATACCGACACACATGAATTTGTAGTTCCTAAATCGATTCCTATAATTTTAGCCATAATGTCCTCCTATATACTTTTCTTAAAACGATTGTGTAACTTCTTTATTCCAATTAACATGATACCTTAACCATAGCTGGTCTTATCACTTTATCATTTAATTTGTAGCCAATTTTAAATTCTTCAATAACTACATCCGAATCGCAACCATCCTTACTTTCAGTCATCACCGCATGATGTAAATTAGGATTAAATTCTTCTCCCAATGCTTCTATTTTTACTACTCCTTCCTTTTGCAATAATTCATATAATGAACATTTCATCATATTCACACCTTCTAATACCGATTGTTGTGTATCATCAGAAGCAATTGATGTAATAGCTCGATCAAAATTATCCATTAATTCAAGAAGTTCTAATACAATTCTCTCATTTGCAAACTTATAAATATCAGATTTTTCTTTTGCTGTACGCTTTTTAAAATTTTGAAATTCTGCTTGAACACGTAAAGCATTATCTTTCAATGTCTGATTTTCATTTTTTAATTTATTTAACTCAAAATCTGCTTTCTGCTGTGCAGAAATTTCTGTGTCATCTTTTTTATCTAACTCTTGATGTTCAGTAAAGTTTTCTTGATTAGCATCATCCTTACCTACTTCACTTTTTACAACTTCATCATCACTCGACGATCTTTGATTAGTAGTTATATTTTCATCAAGCTTTCCATCCACAGGCTGTGACATTAACTCCTCCTACAAACTTATACCATAAAATATATCCGATAATGTCTCACGAATATATTCAACAACTGACACCACCGCACCATAATCCATTCTCATAGGTCCAACAACAACAATCTTACCCATCGACTCGCATGCCATATTATAATTAGCGGTAACCATACTACAATCGGATAATTCATTTATTCCTATCTCAGAACCGATTTTAATGCTAATTCTTTCAGATTTGGCAATAGACAATATCTTATGTAGATGGTCTCTACTCTCCATCATTTCAAAATACGACTGAGCCCTATCTCTTTCTGAAAATTCTGGGAACTTTAGTACATTTCTTACACCATCCACATAAATTTGTATTTCATCATCAATACTTCTAAAGGTATCCCTTAAAATAGGAACTAAATAATCTATCAAAGTCCCAAATTCTGATAACTTCATCTTTAAAGTCGCAATAGTTTTAATATTAATATCTTTAATGGTAAGCCCATATAAATGATAGGTCATAAAATCAGATAATTCATCTAACACCTTTTGTTTTATATGTGGCAAAGCAATCGAAATAGTTTTAAATATTCCACTATCTGATACCAATATTAATAACACTTTTTGATCATTAATTTTTACCATCTTTAAATTTTCAAGACGGGTCAATGTAAATCTAGGCAAGGATATAATAGCAGTCATATCAGTAAGATCAGCAAGTAATTTTACTGCCTCATTTACCACATCCTCCGCTTCGATAACATTTTTTAACAACAACGAATGAATTTTTTCTTGTTGAGAACTTCCCAAACTCATATGCTCCATAATACTATCTACATACAATCGATATCCCATGCCTGATGGAATACGACCAGAAGAGGTATGGAGCTGCCTTAAAAGACCTAAATCTTCTAAATCTGCCATTTCATTACGTATTGTTGCAGAACTAATCCCAAGAGGATGATTTTTAGCAATAGTTCTCGACCCAACTGGTTGAGCCGTAGATACAAAATCATCTATAATAGCCTTTAGTATCCTTAACTTTCTTTCATTGATGTCCATATCGTCCTCTTTTCTTATTAGCACTCGTTAGCTTCGAGTGCTAAGCCTTATGTAATAAAGATATCAGAGTAATAAATAATTGTCAATAGTAAAATTAATTTTTTTCAAATTAAGTAAAATAAATAAAAGCCCCATCCTCTGAGAATAAGGCTTAATATAGCATTAGAGATTTTTATAAAACTTGTTTTAAAACTTGTATCACCAAATCATCTTGCGCACCCCTATTTTGAATCATATGTTCATACTTCCTACACAGTATATCTTCTGGATGCACCCTAGAATCATCATGATATGACGAGTCATCACAATGTGTCATATCTACAACTTCCCCTTTTATAAATCGAGGTGAGACCGCAACATATTTATTCATAAAGTCTAAATCTTTTAAATAAAGATTAGCACTATTCACCTCTGATATTACTGCCTTACCATCCTGAAATTGATTTACACTAACCATATAGTCATGTATGGTCTTATTTTTAGCATCTATAAAACTAATCGGCACCCAATTACCCTCAATATCCAATTTAATATCTGTTCTTTTAGCCCTTAAAACATATGGCTGATATTGTTCTGGTCTAATAATAATATGATCAGCAAAAACATCTGGTATTGATAAATTTTCAAGAGGAGTATAGCCACATAATTCCAATAGATGATTTTTAACTTCGGTATGTTTCTTCAAATAATATGAAAAAAATGCTTTGATTAATTCTGTCTCCAGTTCATCCTGTGTTAAATTAAATGCGGATTCAGATATAACAATGCCCTCTTGCAAAGCAAAAACATCCGGCAGTCTAGAATGACCTAGTATTTTTATCACGGGTACGACATTTTCAAATGAACAGCCACTTTGTGCAAAAGCATCTTCAAATTTTAAGATAATTCTTAGCACTTCATCTTGCTCTTTAATATTCCACTGCCGAGCTAAATAACGCATATCCACAATATTAGAATTATTATTCGGTACGGATTTATCACTATTATTTGCAGGATCTATAGGCTGTTTAGGGAGTATCACATCATAAAAATAATATTTTTTTTCAATCTCCCTTAGAGTAGAAAAATATCCACCCTCTGCCATAAGTTTTTCATTGGCATCATTTATATCAACAAATGTAACCCAATCACTTATTTTAAAAATATTAGACAAATTTCCTGTTGTAGATTGTGACGATGCCAAAACCTGTTCTTGCTCCGTTTCTGATTGGGAACAGCCCCCTAAAACCAATAATAAAATTAAACATATTAATAACATCTTATACTTATTCATCTTATTCACCTTTTGTAACACTAAAATCATTAACATACTATTATACACTAATCAACATCCTCATAATATACATCTTGTGCTTCTCTAGAAACTGAAGTAGACGTACTTTCTTCAGGTGAAGAATACGTCATATCATCAACGTGAGAATTTTTATCATAATATGTATTTTCATTATTTACAAGATTATTTTTTTTAATTAAATAGAATGCTATAATAACAATTACAGCAATTGCTAAAGGAGGAGTGAACAGGATTTTTAACACTATTGTTACAAATGCATTAAAAACCATAAATATAAATAACAAGATAATAGCCAATATTAAATATAATTTCCATCCTCCTATATAAAATCTCATTCTAACCTCCATTTACAATATTAATAGATGAACTCGAACCTATTCTTGTAGCTCCAGCCTGTATCATTTGTATAGCTGTTTTATAATCCCTAATACCACCCGATGCTTTAATACCTATATTATTGCCAACTGTTTTTTTCATAAGGCGTATATCTTCTACTGTCGCACCTCCAACAGAAAAACCAGTCGAAGTTTTTACAAAATCAGCACCTGCATTCATCACAATTTCACAAGCCTTTATCTTTTCTTCTTCATTTAACAAACAAGTTTCTATAATAACCTTAAGCTTAGCTATGGGATTACATTCTCTAACTACTCTAAAAATATCATATTCGACATATTCATCTATTCCATTTTTCAAAGCAGCTATATTTAAAACCATATCCACTTCTCGAGCACCATCTTCAATAGCCTGTTTAGTTTCAAATACCTTACTAGCAGTCGTATTTGCACCCAATGGAAAGCCAACAACCGTGCATACACCCACATCAGTCCCTAATAAATTATCGGCACATCGTTTTGTGTAAATGGGATTAACACATACTGTTGCAAAACCATATTTTACAGCATCTTCACATAATTTATTTATTTCATATGCTGTTGCATCAGGTTTTAGCAATGTATGATCAATATATTTAGCTAGATTAATATCTTGCATTTAACCCCCTTAATCAATAATTTCTACCATATCCCCAGTTTTAATTTTAGCAGCATTTGCCTCATCCAAATCCACATGAAATTCCAGCGCATAACTATCTTTTACACGTGCAAATACATTGTCAAAAATCAACCCTCTATCACCATCCACTTTCACTTTCAACCAGTCGTTATCCTTTATATCCCACTTTTGTGCATCTGTAGTATGAAAATGAATATGACGAACAGTCACTATTAGTCCACTTTGTATTTCAATCTCACCATGTGGTCCTTTTAATATACATCCAGCACTATCATTTAACTTTCCCGAATAGCGTACTGGAGCATCTAAACCAGTAATATATTGATCGGATACAGAAATTTCAACCTGAGTATATTCTCTAACAGGACCCAAAACCCTTAAATTAACACTGCCCTTTGGACCGATAACTTTGACTTTTTCATTAGTCGCATATTGTCCTGGTTGTGATAAATCCTTAAAATGCGTTAATTGATAACCTTTACCAAATAAAATATCAATATGTTCTTGACATAAATGAATATGATGATTTGTCACCCCTACAGGAACTAATTTTTTAGACATGTTATCCCCTTTCTAAACATTATAAACTTCTGGCTGTAAACTGGCTACATATGGTAAATTTCTGTATTTTTCAGCATAATCAATCCCATATCCAACAATAAATTCATCTGGAACTTCAAACCCCTTATAGTCAATAGGAATATCAATTTTTCTCCTTTTAGGCTTATCTAAAAGGGTGCATACTTTTACCGAATGAACACCACGGGCTCTAAAATTATTCATTAAATAATTTAACGTTAATCCGGTATCAACGATATCTTCTACAATTAAAACATCTCGAGATTGGATACTATAATCCAAATCTTTAACAATTTTAACAACACCAGAACTCTCAGTAGAATGACCATAGCTAGATGCGACAATAAAGTCTATTTCAAGAGGTAACATAATTTGCCTTATCAAATCAGACATAAATACATTAGCCCCCTTTAAAACGCCTACTACTAATAAGTCCTTACCTACATAATCTTTTGATATCTGTTCACCTATTTCTTTTAATTTAATCTTTATTTGTTCCTTAGAAATAAGTATTTCCTTAACATCTTCGTCAAATGTTCTTTTAATCATAACGACCCCTTCTTATATATGATAAGTAATTATATCACGATATAATCATTATGCATACCAAAACAACAAAGATAAGTCGCTTTTCATCAAACTAGTTACTAGGTCCAGCTATGATATGTATATTCTACATTGGCAAAACGAATATTATCACCATCCATAAGTGCTATTGCTTCTGATGGCTTAACTTGCAAATTTCCAACATATGTTCCATTAATAGATTTTAAATCTTGTATAGCATATCCTGATTTAACACGTATTAATTCGGCATGATGCCTACCAATATTTAGATTGTTTTTTAAACAAATATCCACCGTCTGTTCATCTCGACCCACGAGTATTTTAGATTTTATTAAAGCTATTTCTTCTCCACTAGCAGTTTTTAAAAAACATCGATTATCATGTTTAGGCATAATAACAGTCTGTGACATTTGCTGATCATTTACAATTCCTACTTTTTTATCGATTAAACCTTCTAATGGTAATTTGTCAGCATAACTTTCTTTATGATTATTTCTTATATGTTTAATATTATTTTTTCCAAAAAAACTTTTTGATAATTTATTTTTATCTAACGTCTGAACATTTATTGTAGAGTTGTTATCCTTAATGTTAATATTTTTCAACGCTTTCCGATATATCAAAGCTATCACAGCTGACAAAATTATAAACAATCCTATCTTTTTTGTATAATCCATCGGTATCATTATTAACATAGCTAATGATAATCCTATAAATACAGCTAATATAATATATGTAATTATCTGTATCACAGCTATCTTTTGATTTTTATGTTTACTATTTTCATCATCATTAATGTCTTTTTTTTCTAATTTTTTCAAATTATTTTGTTTTATCCTATTATCATTACTTATCATTTGTTTATTATATTTACCAAATAAATCATCTAGAGATGCTAACTTTTCCGGATGTTGTATTTCATGTTGTATACTATGTACCGCCATATCAATATTTTTATCATTAGAAAATTTATCTAATGATCTATTTAACTTATCATTTTTCACATCTATTTTGGCTATATATTCTTTTAATTTATATAATAAGCCCTTAATATGCCAACTTGGTTCATTAATATAATTTATCACTAATTTTACACTATTAGATACTCCATCCACACATCGAATATGCTCATAAATTAATTCACGAAATACTTGTGCTATCCTATTTTCATTACTCAAATCATCCACATTATCAAATGTTGGTGAATAAATAAATTTTGGCATATTCTTGTCACCATCCATAAATATTTCATCCAATGTTAAGCTGATATCCATAGGCGATAAATACATTTCAAATGTATTTTTTATCATTTCCAAAATATTTATAAAAAGCAGGGCAATATCATATTCTGATAATAATTTTCTTTGTAAATATTCCTTTAATGGCATAAGATGGTTTGTTATATACTCTACTTGTATATTGTCATTATTAATATGATATCTAAATGTTACAAAAGCTCTTGGATTATTTTCAGACACCATTTTCATTGCTAGATCATATTTTTTAATATCAGTTTGATCTCTAATAGTATGCGATTTAATCATAATTCCTCCCATGTCCTTAAATTTCGACTCATCATAACTACTTAGTTTCTATCGTAAACGTAGCATTTTTAATCTTAGATAACTGAATATTCATAAATTCACGAATACCCTTATTAAACATAAAAGCAAGTCCTATTAATATGGCTGCAATTAATACAACTTCCACCGTACCCATTGCATCTTCTTCGTAAATAAATCGTCTGCATAATTTTTTCATGTTCCCCCCTTTTTTATACATTACATAATCATCATTTTTAAAATCATCGCTGACATCACCATACCCATCACCCCCATAAATATCAGCATACTTGGAAAAATCAATTTTGTCTCTAGTTCTTTACCTGCCATTAACGCCGTATATCTTCTTTGATTCCAAACTTCATCAATCTGTTTTCTGATATCCATTTCATTGTAGTTTCCATACTTTTGCATTTGAACTAAAATAGATAAAAATGCGTTAAAACTTCCCTTAGGCATATATCTACTAACATCCGAACATATATCATTTAAACTATCACCAACATTAATTCTGCATAACTGTAATTGCAATATTTCTAATAACTCTCCTTGTTCTAGAAAGTCAACACTTTTAATAAATGCATTTCTAACACTAACTCCTGAACTAATAAATATTGCACAATGCGATGCAAATGTAGAAAATTGAATACCCATTTCACGTTGTTTCATAATATATTTTTTCTGCATATCTTTATATTCTAAAAAAATTCCCATCACAAATGCCAATATCAAATACACTATAGAAGTAAGAATTCCTGTACCAGAAACTAAAAGAAAGATAAACATAATAATCATCAATAACACCGATGAACCTAACGCAAGTGAACCAGCATATTCAAAAGGATTTTCATGCTCAAAACCATATAATTTAATAGATAATCTTCTCATCTTAACAATTGATAATTTTTCTATGGCAAATTTTAAATATCGATATAGAATATTTCCCAATTTAAATTTAATAAGTAACAACACCATCCCTCCTATGCATCACACTTTTATATCTGCAATTTTAATTCCAATATTCTTTCCAATTAACATCAAAAACAAAGTAATACTCATAATAATCCTGCCTATTAGTGTGTAATATAAAACACTAAATAATTCAGGAAAACTACCATTTAAAAATACAATCATGACATATCCCAAACCAAATAATATTTTTTGTTCAAGAATCTTACTAACTGCCAAACTTTTAATTTCTTGTTCCGTTTCGATTTTCTGGGAAACCATATCCATGATATTTTGTATTAAAGTATTTATATTTCCACCAAATTCATTAATACTAGATAATAAATAACCAAAATTCTCAATTTCTTTAATATCATCCTCTTGTCCCCATAATATAAACAGTTCAATAATATCTTGTTGCATTTTTAAAGAATGACTTATTTTACAAACCCTAGTTACTATCCACGCATTATCATCTGGATACAATATCTTTAACTCTTGCTTAGAATACTCAATGGCATTTGTTAATGCCATTCCAGAGGCAATTAACCGTTTTATGACCATTAAAAAATCTACAAATGCCATCGTATTATCGTTTATTTCTTTATTTTCCAAAAAAGTTATTTTTTTACTTGTTTTACTAAAAAAAATAATAAATAATATTAACATCATCGTTAGGCTACGATAAAATACATAGCCTGTAATAATTGAAAATAATACATTTTCTAAAACAGCTCTATAAAAAAATTTGGAATTAATTATACGATTACTCTGTTTAAATATCATCATTACCATCCTATATCATGCAATCAATACTATCTCTCATCGCTTAAAAATACCCTCCACATCATCATAATAATACTTATTCGTTATTAAAATATCGCCTTCGACCAGTTCATCTGCCAATGTATCAATGCTAACCACCTTCCTTTGTCCATTTTTATATCGTTTCATATATATTATAATATCAATCCCCCTAGCAATTTGAGAACGTATGGCATATAAAGGCATTTTAACATATCCTGATAATATCATTGTCTCTAAGCGATATATCATATCTTTTGATGAATTACTATGTCCAGTAGTTATAGATCCCTTATGACCTGTATTCATCGCTTGTAACATATCCAATGCTTCTGAACCTCTAACTTCTCCCACCACAATTCTATCGGGTCGCATCCGCAGTGCCGCACGAATTAGATCCCTAATCGATACTTGATTATCATCGCTAAAACTCTTATCCCTTGTTTCCATTCTAATTAAATTATCAATACCATTAATCTGTAATTCAGCACTATCTTCTATCGTGATAATTCGCTCATCCTTTGGTATAAAATCACTTAACATATTTAAAAAAGTAGTTTTTCCAGATCCAGTCCCACCACAAATTAATATGTTTTTTCTAGTTTTAACCGCTTTTTTTAAATAATTTGCCATATCATTATTCAAGCAATTCATCTGTAGTAAATAATCCATATTTAAATTAGCACAAGTAAATTTTCTAATTGTAACTACTGCACCATCTAGTGCAATAGGCGGTAAAACTATATGCACCCTAGAACCATCATCTAATCTAGCATCTACAATCGGAGAGGATCGATTAACCTTTCTATCGATATCGGCAACAATCCTTTGAATAACACTTTCCAATCTTTGTTTGGATTCAAAACATACCTTAGATTTTATCAGTCTTCCATTTTTTTCAACGAATATTGTATCATATCCATTTACCATAATTTCTGTAATTTGCTTATCATCTAAAAGGGGTTGCAATTCTCCATATCGTCGAAATCGATTAAATATGGACATAATAATATTTCTTCGTTCATCCATATTTAAAATATTAATCTCAGACATTCCAAATACAGTATCTTCAATAATATCCAATACCATTTGATCGTTAACATCTTGTATTTTTTGTAATTTTTTTCTTACATTTTCATATATTTTATGTAAATTTACACCATGCACGTTGTGTTTCATATTAAATTTCACCCAAATTTCTTTGGCAAATGTCAGATAAAATTTTTAATGGCTTATCTTCCATATAATCATTAAATACACTAGTCCAAAAAAATTTATCACATCGCTGATATATAGGAATAAATCCTTGCGTAAAAATCCCATCCATATGCCATATTATAACATCAAAGTCATCACGATTATCAAATGCATTTAAGGCATTTACACTACAAATTTTATTCCACTGCGAAATATCGAATAAATATGGCTTAGAAATCATGTTTACGCCCACAGAATTAGTACATATTAGCTCCTCCATATGCATAGTTAATTTTTCACTACCTATACTAGAATAGTACACGAATTTTGAAAAAGTATCTTTATCAATACTATTTTTATCGAAACTAGCAAAAGATATCATCAAAATCTTATAGCCTTCCCCAGTTAGTTTTTTTGCCATTTTATTGCATTTTTTCCATGTTAAATCCGTGGTAATTGATGAGGCAAAGACAAATTGTCTCACTTTCTTAGAGGAAGATATCTTTCCCATAATCATTTTTATTCTAGAAATAATCATATTTGCAGGGACATATTTATAGATAGAATAGATATTATCATTCACCACTTTATTATCCATTATAAATAATACATTTTTCTCATTACAATAGATGGCATCCTTTAGATTATTACTATCCGATATCAAATCACTAACTTCTGAATTTCCATCGACGATATATATTGTATTTTTAATGTCATAGCTAATATTTACATCACCACAGTCATCACCTATATATACCATGTAATCTTCACTAAATATATTATTAACATAATCCCTAAATGCATTAGCCCATATTAAATCCTTAGATATTATATAAATATGTATCATATGCCCTCCTAAGCCAAATATCGATTAACAACTCTAAAATAATATAAAATCAAACAGCATATCTTTATGTATTTATTATACTTTATTTGAAAATAATGTCAATATATTGTGTAAAAAAATACCAACTTATATAATAATAAGTTGGTATTATGCTTATTTTCCTAAACAAATCGCAAACTTGCAATTATTACACACCTCAGCAACTGCTTTCTTCAACTGGGGCAATAGATGCTTCATAGATAGAATTAACAGATGCTTCCATCATTTTGTCAAATTCATCATTAGATTGTTTAACATTTAAACCCTCTGTCAAAGCCCTTGAAAATGATGCAATAATACCCTCATTTTCAGATAATTTTTTATTAGCGAGTTCACGTGAATAGCCACCAGATAATGCAACAAATCGAAGCGTACAAGGATGATCTACTATTTCCTTATAAAAATTAGCTTCTTCTGGAAGCGTTAATTTAAACATCAGCTTAACCTCTTTATCCAGTGAATTTAATTTTTCTAGAATCATCTCTTTTAACAGTTTTTCTGACTCTGCCTTATCAGCACTATTAATGTCCACCTCGGGCTCTATAATAGGAATTAATCCTGCCTCAACAATCTTCATCGCAATCTCAAACTGTTGATCTACAATAGCCTGAATAGAATCTTTGTTACACTGCTTTATAACAGAACGCATCTTTGTTCCAAAGATATGTCTTTCATTCGCTCTTTTTAAAGTTTCTTCTAAATTTGGAATTGGCTTCATCATCTGAACACCATTTTCTAAATCAGCAAGACCTTTATCAATTTTTAAAAATGGTACAACACCAACTTCTTCCCACAAATAATCCGCTGTATATTTATCATCAATTTTGCGATCCATGGTCATTTCAAATAAAATTGCACCCAAAATTTTTTCTGAATTAAAGGCAGGCGATTTGATAATACGTGTACGCATTTGATGAACTAAATCAAACATTTGCTCATCATTTGAATAGGCATCACTATCTACGCCATAATTTTTCAAAGCCTTAGGAGTAGAACCACCACTTTGATCTAAGGCGGCAATAAATCCATCTGCTGAACTAATTCTTTCGAGTTGTTGTTTATTCATCATTCCTCTCCTTTTCTTAACATCACTACACCATATACATTATATCATTTAAATTTTATTTTATCCTTATACTCACATTATTATAGAAGATTTTATCTTTCTTTGTCAATGATATTTTGATATACTTATTATAAGGATGACAATCATCCGACTACCTCGCTAATCAGATACATAGACCGCTTTCTCTTATCTGATTAAAAACTATTAAAGCGGATAAAGGATAGGAAAATAATATGAACCCTTTAATTCAAAAACTAATGGATGGTGCAAATCTTGAAGAACACGTTGCTTCAAAAGCAGTGGAAGTAGTTGCTTCATTTTTAGAAGAAAAATTACCAGAACCAGCAAAATCAATGGCCGCAAATATTGTACGTGGTGCCGAAGGTACAGATCTTGGAGATGTTGCAGGCAGTGTTATGGATAAAGTTGGAAAATTATTTTAATGAACCTTGCCTATACTTAGCAAGCTAACATAATGATATAACACTAATTTTAATTATCAATTTATTAAAATTCTTATACCCAAGAAAAAAGGTTACAAGCATTCAGTTGTAACCTTTTTATACTATTCTCTGAAGATTAACAATAAATCATATGAAAAAAATCACCATTTATGATGGATAAACTTTTTGACAATCGGTTGAAATTGAAAATTTTTGATATTTCATCAATTCATACACCTGTTACAATTTAAAATTTGCCACTTCATTTTGAAGTTCACTTGCTATTTCAGCTAAGTTGCCACTGGCACTTGAAATATTATCAATCGATTGTGTTTGTGTATCCACACTCGTACTTGCTTCTTCTGTTGAAGCTGCATTTTCTTCAGCAATCGCTGATAAATTTTGAATAACAGCTATAATTTCAATGTTTTTATCCGCAATTAATTTTGAGTTTTCACTTATTCTATCAACAATAATTTGACTCCTAGAAACTGCTCCTTCAATTTCATCAAACTTTTCTTTTGTCACTGTATTTTGTATGTTTGATTTTTCTACTATATCAGATGCTTTTTGCATTCTATTTACTGCATTTTGTGCATTTTCCTTTAAATCACTAATAATAGCTCTAATTTCATCAGTAAACTTTGTACTATCTTCTGCTAATTTTCTAATTTCCTCAGCAACAACCGCAAAACCTTTGCCAGCTTCTCCAGCTCTAGCCGCTTCTATAGCTGCATTAAGTGCCAGTAGATTAGTTTGGTCAGCAATAGATTGTATCATATCACTAGCCTTGGAAATATTCTCGGCACTTCCATTTGTTTCTAAAATAATTTTATTAATATAATCAACTTCTTGTTTATTTTCTTCACTTAATTTTGTCAGTCCATCAAGTGCCTCTTTCCCCTCATCTTTTTTACTATCAATATCCATAGTAGCAATTTTTAATTCTTCTAAAGCTTCAATCATATCCGCTATAGCTTTAGAATTTTCTTCAATATTTTGAGCAGCGTAAGTCGTATCTTGTGCTTGTCCCGTTGCACCTTCTGCTATATTATCAACGGCTAAAGCTACTTCTCTAGCCCTTTCATTTGTACTCTGTGCAGTTGCTGTAAGTTCCTCTGCTGTTGCGGCTGTATTACTTGCATGATAACTTATATTTCCCACAATAGATTTTAAATTCGATACCATCAATATTATGGAACAAGTCATATTGCTAATTTCATCTTTTGAATTCATATACGTAGATAATGCTTTTCTTTCTTCTTCTGTATCTAAATTGTAGTTTGCTATTTTATCCAATGCACTTTGAATATATTTTAATGGATTTGAAATTATTTTATTTACTAGCATATATATAATGACAGAAACAATCACCAATGTTATAGCACTTGCCAAAAACATTAGCAATAGCATGTACCTAACTGATGCTAAAAAAGTTTTTTTATCTATTGTACTTTCAATAGACCATTTTGTATTAGCATTGTTAAACATAACAGGTGTGTATATTTTTAAAACATCATTCCCAGTTATAGAATCTTTTATTTGAGTTTTATAATTTTCTTGTTTTCTTATAGAATCGATTATTTTATTGAAATCATTATTTAACTCACTAATATTTTTACCAAATAAATCACTTTGCAATCCACTAGAAACAACAACTCCATCTTCTGTTATTATTGACTTATAATTTTCTTCACTACTTATTTGTTCCGTTTGTTCTTGGAAATATCCAAAATCTAAATCTATAACAATCAGTCCACAGATTTTACCATCTTCATTTGTTACAGGTTTTGTATATGTAATAACCGTAAGTTCCCAATCTTCATCATAACTAGGTTCAGATAATAAAAATTTGTTTTCTGCAATGCCATTAACATACCAAGTTTCTGTTCCATCATATTCTAAGTTTTCTAAATCAATAGATCCTTCATCTTCGCCTTCTGAAACATAAGTGTAGTATAGGTCTTGTTGCAAACCAAATTCCTTAGTATCAACAATAACACCAATACCCAAAATACCTTTTGTATTTTCAAATGCACTAACAACTTGTTTATCCATAAAATTTGCTTTATTGTTAATATTCTCATCTTTTACAGCGAGAAGACTTCCATGTAAATGTAATATAGTATGTGCGAGAGAATCTATCTTGCCATTTAACCTTTCCACAAATACTTGATTCTCTTTATTTGCATTAGCTTCATTTAAACTTATTATATTATTATAAGTCATAATTCCTGCAATACTGAATATAACAGCAAAAGATATTATCATGATAAGACAAGTTGAAAATATTAATCTTTTACCTACTTTTTTCTGCTTACTCCTATTATTACGCATTAAAACCTCCATAATTGTTATTTTCTTAATGATGGATTAAACTCTGGTATTAATTTCATTTTAAATAAATTACGATGATGTAGCTCATCTATTAATTTCTTATGTTCTACATCCCCAATAACCCCTTCTCTAATATATTTATCAAGTTCTTTATAGGTAAAGCCCAAATTATCCTCATCCGTTTTCATAGTCAGACCATCCGCTGGTGCTTTATTTATTAAATCTTTAGGCAAACCCAAATACTCTCCCATCATCTTAACTTCTTGGACAGTAAGATTAGCAAGAGGTGAAAAATCACCAGCCGAATCCCCATATCTAGTAGAATAACCAACCCATTTCTCACTTAAATTACAAGTATTAGCAACTCTGCCGTTAACTGTTTGCGATATGCCATATAATACTGACATTCTAACTCTTGGTGGTAAATTTATCATAGATTGATAGGATAACTTAGTATTTAATGACTTTTCCATCATTTCTTTTAAGTTTTTAACAGCTTGATCGATATTAATCACCACATGATTAATTTCTAAATGTTCGCAAAGTCTATATGCATACTCTATATCCACTTGTTCACCTTGTGGCATTAACACCCCCAGAACTCGCTCATTGCCTAACGCCTTTACACAAAGTGCGCAAACCACAGAAGAATCCTTACCACCTGAAACGCCAACCACTGCCTTACAATCTTCCCCATTTTTATTAAACCATTCTGTAATCCACTGAATACAATCATCCGTCACTCGTTTTACACAAAACGTCCTATTCATATCAACCCCCACAAATCACAATCTTTTTTTATCTAAAAATTCTAACAATGCCGTTCTATCAATTAAATCTACAACCGTTCCTGATAATGGTATTTTATTGGCTTCATATACACTACTATCATTTAACATAAAATCATCTATTAAGAATATGCCTTCTAACACACTGCCTTTTTTAATCCGTACGACCTGAACACCACGAGTGTTTTTGGTGTTTTTTTCTGCTATATGCTGTGTAGAAATAATTAATAATCGATACTCATCAGGCGAATAATAACGAATAATCCCCAGTTGTACATCGTTTGCAATATACTTTATATCTACCAAAGGAGAAAAATCAGAATATGCCTTTACTAATTTCTTACGATTCGTTTTCGTCTCATATATACTAAGTGGTACTTTAGCAATTTTACCATTTTCATAGGCAAACAACATATAACCTTTAAAATCATTAGTAACTACTATATATTTAATAATTTCATCATCTTCCATTTCCAGTAAATTAGGTAAATATGTTCCTAAATCACTTGCCTTATGATCACTTAATTCATATGCTTTTAACTTATATACATTATAGCGATTGGAGAAAAATAAAATTTCATCTTTATTTTCTGCCTCAATTTGCTGTAATATAACATCATCATCTTTTAATTTGTGTTCAGAACCTCCACGAAGTGATGCAGGCGTAATTTTTTTAATATAATTATGATCAGTAAAAAAAATATTTATGGCATAATTTGAAATAAACACTTCGTCACTATGAACCATAACATTTTTAGAATTCACTATGTCTGTTCTTCTTGGTTTTCCATAATTTTTCGCAATTTTTTGTAATTCTTTCTCAATTCTTTTTTCAATTTTCTTTTCGCTATTAAGAATACCAAGTAACTGTTGCTTTTCATTTTCTAATTTTTCAATATCCTTCGTTTTACGTAAAATATATTCACGATTAATATTTCTAAGCTTAATATCAGCAACATATTCTGCTTGAATTTCATCAACATCAAATTCAGCCATTAAATTCGGCACAACTTGTTTTTCCGATTCTGTTTCACGAATAATCTTAATCGCCTTATCAATATCTAGTAAAACTTTCGCCAAACCTTTTAATAGATGTAGTGTTTTATCTAATTGGGTAACATCATAGCGAAGTTGACGTTTTATACAAGTTTTTCTAAATTCTAACCAATATAATAAAATTCCTTTAATGCCCAACACTTGAGGCTTTCCATTAATTAACACATTGAAATTACAAGAAAAACTATCTTCTAGCGGAGTATATCGAAACAATTTTGCCATTAATTTATCGGGATTGGTTCCTCTTTTTAAATCCAAAGTAATTTTTAAACCACTTAGATCGGTCTCATCACGAATATCACTAAGTTCTCTTACGGTTCCCTTTTTAACTAAGTCCACTATTTTATCCATTATTTGCTCAATCGTAGCTGTGTATGGAATTTCTGTTATTTCGATACAATTATCCTTCTTAACATATTGATATTTTGCACGAAGTTTAAAGCTACCCGTTCCAGTTTCATAAATAGATCTCATTTTATCTCGTTCATACAACAAGCACGCACCTGTTGATAAATCGGGAGCTTTTAAAATATCTAATAAATCAACGTCTGGATTTTTCATATATGCTATGGTAGCTTCACAAACCTCCGTAAGATTAAATGAACATATACTGCTCGCCATCCCAACTGCAATTCCCTTATTGGCATTAACCAAAATATTAGGAAAAGTAGTAGGCAGTAATAAAGGTTCTTTTAATTGACCATCATAATTATCCACAAAATCAACAGTATTTTTATCAATATCATTAAAAATTTCTTTTGCAATACTATCTAATTTTACCTCGGTATATCTGGAGGCAGCATATTGCATGTCACGTGATGTACTCTTTCCAAAATTACCCTTTGAATCCACATATGGATGAATAAGAGCATCATGACCTCTAGAAAGTCTTACCATCGTAGCATAAATAGCTTGATCGCCATGAGGATTTAATTTCATCGTTTGTCCCACAACATTTGCAGATTTAGTTCTAGCACCATTTATAAGTTTCATTTTATACATGGTATATAATAATTTTCTATGCGATGGTTTAAATCCATCTATTTCTGGAAGAGCCCTAGATAATATCACACTCATAGCATAGGGCATATAGTTACTTTCTAAGGTGTCTGTAATGCCCAAAACCTCTGGCTCTATATAATTCATTGTCTTATCAATAACGGATAATTTTTTTGACTTTGCCATATTTCCCTCAATTCAAATCTAAAAATTCAATATATTCATGTCCATGTTCTTCAATAAATTTTTTACGTCCATCAATATCATCACCTAGCAGTCTATCAAACACAATCTGTGTATGACTTGGATCGTCAGAAGATACTTTTATAAGTCGTCTACTTTCTGGCGACATGGTGGTCTTCCACATCATCTCAGGTTCATTTTCACCCAAACCTTTAGAACGCTGAATAGTATATGATGTTTTAATCTTATTTACAATTTGTGTTTTTTCGACTTCATTATATGCAAAAAAACAATTTTCATTCGTATTTATTTCATATAATGGCGATTCCGCTATAAATACTTTCCCCTCATTAATAAGAGTTGGTACCAATCGATATAACATCGTGAGTATAAGCGTCCTAATTTGATAGCCATCGACATCGGCATCCGTACAAATAATAATTTTATCCCACTGTAATTTATCCAGTGAAAAGGTGTCCATATTTTTATTATGGCGAGTTTGTATCTCAACACCACATCCTAATACTTTTATTAAATCAACGATGATATCGCTGGCAAAAATTTTACCATAATCTGCTTTAAGACAGTTCAGTATCTTTCCCCTAACTGGTAAGAGTGCTTGAAATTCAGCATTTCTTGCCATTTTACAAGCACCAAGAGCCGAATCACCCTCTAGTATATACAGTTCTCGTTTAGCAACATCTTTCGTACGACAGTCCACAAATTTTTTCACTCGATTTTTAATATCAATTTTTTCGCTAAGTGTCTTTTTAAGATTTAAACGAGTTTTTTCTGCCTTTTCTCTACTTCTTTTATTAATTAGTATCTGATCAATTATTTTTTCTGAAGTTAATTTATTTTCAATAAAGAAAATCTCTAATTCCCTTTTAATCATATCTGCGATAAATGTCTGAATAAATCGATTAGTAATCGCTTTTTTCGTTTGATTTTCATAAGAGGTCATTGTAGAAAAAGAACTGCTTACCAATATTAAGCTATCTTGTACATCCACAAATGATATCTTCTTTTCATTTTTTGTATATTTATTTAATTTTTTAATGTATTTATCTATTTCATAAACAAATGCCTGCTTTACCGCCTTATCAGGTGAGCCTCCATGTTCTAAAAAACTAGAATTATGGAAATATTCTAATGCATTTATTTTATTATTAAATAAAAAAGCAATTTGGGCTTTGACCCGATAATCTGGTTTATCCTCTCGATCTCTACCTTCCCCTTCATCAGATATAAATATCGGCTCACATATTCCATTATCTTGATTTATTTCATCGACATAATCTCGAATACCATTTTCATAAATATATTCATGCATCATATTAGTTTGTTCATCTTTTAATATAAATTTTACGCCATCATTCACCACAGCTTGTTTTTTTAATACATCTTGAAAAAATTCAATTGGTAAATCAATATCGGTAAAAACTTCTAAATCAGGTCTCCATTTTTGAATAGAACCCGTTTTATTGGTTTGATTAGGCTTTTTTGTCAAACCACCAATATTCCTGCCCTTTTCAAAATGAAGGTTAAATTCAAATCCATCTCTAAATACAGTGACATCCATATATTCTGATGCATATTGTGTAGCACAAGCCCCCAGTCCATTAAGACCTAATGAATAGGCATAATTTGCCCCTTCCGCATTATGATATTTACCACCAGCATATAATTCACAGTAAATTAGTTCCCAATTAAATTTCTTTTCTTTTGTATTATAATCCAGCGGTATACCCCGCCCATTATCAATAACAGTAATCGAATAATCTAAATGTCTAATAATTGTTATTTCATCGCCATATCCTTCTCTAGCTTCATCAATCGAATTGGAAAGAATTTCAAAAAAAGAATGAGCACATCCATCTATTCCATCAGAACCAAAAATAACAGATGGTCTCTTTCTAACCCTATCCTCTCCCTTTAAAGAAGAAATACTTGTGTTATCATATATATTTTTCTTTTTTGTCACCATCTACATCTCCTATAGTACAAAAATAATCAAGGTGTTCTTTCACCTTGACATTAATTAGTCATATACAAATTCTACAAAAATATCAGGATCATCGCATAAATTGATAAGTCCACTGTTAGTTTTGACCAGAGGTCTATCAGGATATATTTTTTCAATAAAGACAATGGTGCCATCATCGCCATTACTCAACCTAACCTTGCAACCCAAAAAATGTCTCATCATATTTTCTACAAAAACCTTTGTATAAAATGGATCTAAAGCTCCCAACGTACGTTTATACAATTTTCCTATTACAAAAAAGGGCGACTGTGCATTAGCATAGCATCGATTAGAAGTCATTGATGCATACACATCCACCACAGCAATAATTTTAGCAAAACTATGAATTTCATCTTTCATCAGTCCATAGGGATACCCACTTCCATCATATCGTTCATGATGTTGTAATACTCCTGCTAAAATAGATGAACTATATTTATTCGTATTACTAAGCAAAATATATCCCAGCATGGCATGAGTTCTCATAACTTTAAATTCTTCTTCACTAAGTGATCCTGTTTTATTTAAAATATAATCTGGAACATTACATTTACCGATATCATGCAACAATCCCGCAATGGATAATTCTTTGATTTCATCAGGATCCATTCCCAACCAATTACCACATAACATCGCATATACACTAACTTGAACAGAATGTTCAAATGTATAAAAATCACTGCTATACAGTTGCCATACTTTACCCGCTATATCCTCGGTTTCTTCCAGTTCCTTCAAAAATAAATCTACTATTTCATCTACTTCCTGATGAAGTAATACACCGCCTATTTTTGCATTTAAAAATATTTCTTTCACCTGATCAACAGCTTCTTTATATTTAATACTAAATGTACAAAATCTAGCTATTGTTTGTTGGTCATTAGCAAACTGATTTGAAAAATAATCACCATCGTTAACTTTGACATAACTATAATTTGATTCATATTTAATATAATCTATATGAGAAGCCTTTAATCGCACACCTTCTGCAATTACTAAAGTGGTATCACTAAATATATCTTCTGCTATAATCATTCCCTCATTCAATTCATCAATATGAATTTTCTTCATACAAATTCTCCCAAATCCAAACTATTATCTGATAATTTATACCAACTATGTAATACTATATAACATTTCATATAATAATTATTAAATTTGCTTTTTCGGACGAACATAAATCGCCTTTGCTAGAGAATTATCATTAGAACGCTCATCAATATCAAATAAGCAAATCGCTTTCATCAGTTCATATAACTTTTTATATCCAAAATTTCTCGGATCAAAATCAGGTGCTTTATTTGCTATATTTTGCCCAACACTACCTAGATGTGACCATCCATTATCATTGGCCGAGGCCTCTACAGCACCTAAAAGTAGATTAGATAATTTTTTATCTGCTCGAAGCTGCTTACTATTATTCGTCCTATATCTAACCTTCCCCTTTTCATCTCTCATCAAAAGTTCAGTAAAAATAAATCGATCACAGGCTCCAACAAAAGCCTTTGGTGTCTTTCGTTCACCAAAGCCATATACCCACATACCAGATTCTCTAAGTCTAAGGCAAAGTCTGGTAAAATCAGAATCACTAGACACTATACAAAAGCCATCTAATCGATCACTATATAGCAAATCCATAGCATCGATAATTAACGCACTATCTGTAGAATTCTTACCGGAAGTATAGCTAAATTGTTGAACAGGATTAAGTGCATGTTGTAATAAAACTTCCTTCCAACCTAAAAGATTCGGACTAGTCCAATCGCCATAAATTCTTTTAACACTCGAAAGACCATATTTGGCAATTTCATCCAGTAATCCTTCGATAATTTTAGGCGATGCATTATCTGCATCAATAAGTACCGCTAATCTTTTTTGCGTATCTTGCATTTCTTTCATAACAACCTCTCTTAAGTATAATCACATCTAATATATCATATTATAAAGAGAGTATAAATATATTTAGAAAATTGTTTTATAAATTTTATATAAAATGTATAAATAACAATACCTCCACTCGTAAAAGTAGAGGTATGATGTATTTGATATATAATAAAATGCATCAATATGAAACATTATCTAGGTATTTTTTGATTATTTAATATATATGATACAATATTAACAACAGATGAAATAACCATAAAAATACCGATATACATAATTAATACTTCCGTCGTTTCAAAAGGATACATAAGAATAACAAGTGCTAAAATAATATTAACAATAGACATAGCCATTGTTATTTTCCACTCTCCAACCTTACTTACTATAGCATCTATTGAAAACTGAGCACCTAATACCCCATGTATCATAATATAAAACCCAAAGAACACGGCAAGCATTGATAACATAAAATCCATATTTAACATCAAATATATTCCAAATAAAAAAGTTAAAGCACCACTAGTAAATTTATATGTATATATTTGTTTTTTTCGATAAGAAAAATATTTAATAATATCCATAATTCCAACGACAATAAGTGCAACGCCCACTATATAACCCACCCAAGAGATCATCTTCGAATGAAACACAATAAATACTAGACCAATTATAAAAGATATAACCTGTGCTGCTATGAGAGATGTAATACCCTTGTTTTTTGACATAATGTCCATAAAAACCTCCTTATTTATAAATTCTTTAATTCTTCTTAATATCACTAAATCTCATCACATAGATACCCTTTATAATTATTTTAAAACAAAAACTAGTATATTGTATACTATACATACATTATCTACCAACACAAAACAACTCACTCTGTCGATGAAAGATTTCGTCACTAATGTTCTTTATTCTTATTAACAGATAAAAAATCTACACTATTTGCCATAACATTTGTGGTATACATCATCGTACCATCATCCTTTTGCCATTTACTGCTTGTAAGACGCCCACATACTGCAATACGGTCTCCTTTTGAAACATATTTTGAAATGTTTTCTGCTAATTTCCCCCATGCCATAATTCTAAGAAAATCAGCCGTTTGTTTACCTTCTTGCTCAAATTCATGTTTTTTCTCACTGGACATCCCCCGATCTACTGCCAAAGTAAATTTCAACATATTAACAGCATTCTCATTTGTTTTAATTTCTGGTTCTGCAGTAAGTCTACCAATTAAATTAACTGAATTCATCATCTTCCTCCTTCATATCATCTATCCCTTTGTAAATATTTTACTATTTTTATTTTATTTGTCAATACTTTTTTGGTATTTGTAAAAAATTTCCTAAAAAAACCCCGCATATGCGGGGTCCTAAATCTAATATAATTGACTAAAACTATACTGTCTAATTTCATCCTCATCGATGGAATACAAATCTGTTAATATATCTTCTTTATCTTCATTTAATACTCCAGCAATATTAATAATATTAGATGGGTGACTAACTCGAAAGATGGTATTCTCTAGTGACAAATTTTCTATAAACAATATGGTCTCCCTTAAAACTTCTATCTGAGAGAGCATTTTAAATTTACCCGATTTTACATCTTTATCTAACTGTGTTCCTTTTCTATTCATAAGAGTTAATAACGATAAATAATCAGGTTTTATGTCACTAATTATCTTAGCGGATTCTATGGCATGTTCCTCTAGTAATGAACTCCCCCCTAATCCCGTAAGTATCATAGTAGATAACATAATACCCGCCTCTTTTATTTTAGGAGCAGCCTCTAAAATATGACGATTGGTACTCCCTTTTCTAACTAGTTTAAGAATTTTTTCAGAACCAGTTTCAACACCAATATAAAATATTTTTAATTTTTTATTTTTTAATTTTTTTAAATCCTCAGTAGAAAATTTACAGACATCCTTCGATGTAGTATATGCTCCCACCCTTTCTAAATTAGGAAATTTAGCATTAATAGCATCTAGAATTATCATTAATTTTTCCATCCCTATCACTAAGGGATTACCATCAATTAAAAAAATTCTCCTTACAAAAGGAATTTGAAAATCAGGAAAATTAGTAATATCTTTTAATATTTCCTCTAAATCCCTTACTTTAAATTTTTTATCAGCATACATTCCACAAAATGTACATAAATTATGTGAACAACCATATGTTACTTGCAGTAACAAACTTTTCGCCTCACTGGGTGGACGAAATATACTTCCTTCATATCTCATAAAAATTCCTTCTAAACACTATAAATATCTATCATGAACTTTATCATCTTATACTAAAAATCCGCCTGCCTTGGTGCTCGTGGATATGGAATTACATCACGAATATTAGAAATACCAGTAAGATACATGATAAGGCGCTCAAAGCCAAGTCCAAAACCAGCATGCTTTACTCCGCCATATTTTCTAAGTTCCAAATACCACCAATAATCTTCTTGTGTCATCCCCATATCTGCTATGCGCTGTTTTAGTAAATCCATTCGTTCCTCACGTTGAGAACCACCTATTATTTCACCTACATTTGGAACGAGTAAATCAACCGCTGCAACAGTCTTTCCATCATCATTTTCTCTCATATAAAATGCCTTAATCTGTTTTGGATAATCTGTTACAAAAACGGGGGCTTCATAAATCACTTCTGTAAGATATCGCTCATGTTCTGTTTGTAAATCAACACCCCATGATACTGGATATTCGAATTCTTTATCAGCCGATTGTAATTGCTTAATAGCCTCAGTATAAGTACATCTTGCGAATTCAGAATTTAATATATTATGAAGTCTTTCCTTTAATCCTGTATCAATTCTTTTATTAAAAAACTCTATTTCTTGTGGACATTTTTCTAATACATCACGAATAACTGTTTTAAATAAATCCTCTGCCACATCCATATCACCATTTAAGTCACAAAATGCCATCTCTGGCTCCAACATCCAAAATTCCGACGCATGACGTGCCGTATTGGAATTTTCAGCCCTAAAAGTAGGTCCAAAAGTATAGACATTTTTAAACGCCAGTGCAAATGCCTCAGCATTTAACTGACCACTTACTGTAAGATTAGTTTCTTTTCCAAAAAAATCTTTTTTAATATCAATATCGCCATTATCATCCAGTGGTGGATTTTTAATATCCAGAGTTGTCACTCTAAACATATCCCCCGCACCCTCACAGTCACTACCAGTAATTATTGGCGTATGAACATACACATATCCTCTATCTTGAAAAAACTTATGAATGGAGAAAGATGCCACCGAACGCACTCTAAATACAGCAGAAAAACTATTGCTACGTGGTCTAAGATGAGCAATACTGCGAAGGTATTCAAAGGTATGCCTTTTTTTTTGCAGTGGATAATCTCCATCACTGCTGGCCTCTACACTAATTTTACAAGCCTTTAACTCAAATGGCTGTTTCGCATCAGGTGTAAGAACAAAAATGCCTTCCACGCTTAATCCTGTCGCTATATTACATTTTGAAATTTCATCAAAATTTTCTAAAAATTCCTTTTCAAATACTATCTGTATATTAGAAAAACAGCTACCATCGTTCAGTTCAATAAATCCAAAACTCTTTGATGCACGCACCGTTCTAATCCAGCCTTCTACCTTTATCTCTTGATTATGAAATGCATCAGGTCTATCAAATAAGCTTTTAACCGCTATAACTTTCATATTTCCTCCCCTTACCTGTACACTTATTCTTAAATACTAGACTAAAGTATACCATAATTTTTTTAAAAAGTTTAGTCATTGTTACGAATTGATTTTTACACTTGATTTATTAATGTCAAAAAGTTATTCTAAGATATAAAAAGTATGTAAACAGTGATTTAATTACACAAAGGATAGGAAATGATATGAAAACAACAAAAGATAAATTTCTAACAATCTCTAATGCAGGATTTACCTTAATAGAACTATTGATTACCATTGCTGTTATCGGTATCATAGCAGGCATTTTTGTTCCACGATTTACAGGTGCATCAGAGGCAGCTAAAGATAAGGCAGCTAAGGTAAATTTGGAACTGGTGGCAAATGCTTTTAAAACAGTGGCTCTGCGATATGATAACAAGATGATGCAATATAGCGGTATAATATTAACAGAAACAGCTCTACTTAATTCAAAAAATGCCGTTGAAAATTACCATCCAGATAAAACAAACACCTCCGTTCCAGGTACTAATCCTGCTGAAAAACGACAAAGGCAACTAAAGTTATATCTAATGCATAAATCTTTTGTAGAAGTAGCCGAGTTATGTAAAGATAGCGATATCTTACTTCCAGATGAGCATTACACCGATGGCTATGAATATGTTATGTTACATGCTAATCCACCTAACGGGTCATCTGCTTCAGCACATCACACAACAGAAATTGATGAGAATTGCTATGTGATTGTTAGAAAAAAGAAAAATAATAATTATGACTCACGATGGGGAAACTATAATTCATTTATTAACGGTGGCGATTGTGAGGAAGGGACAGTAATATTTTTAGGCACATATAAAGCTCCACACTAATGAACAAAGAGGACGCATATGAATATTTTCCCATTACATTTCACTATAATAGCAATATTGTCATCCATCTCGCTGTCTTTATCGGTGATATTAACATCATTATCTCCCTCTTTTAGGAGATATGGCTATGGTTTTATAACTCCGTTACTACTGAGTTTTTTGGCTTATTTTATACCACCACTCAGTGATAATTTAGATATATTATGGATGATACTACTACTCTCATTGCCAGTAGTATGGTTAATTATGAGTGTATTTGTCTTTTCTGTAAAAGCAGAGATACAAATGTTATACCTTACCATCATGATAACAGCATTTTTTATATCATTTATCATACTAAAAACATCAATGATTATAGATGCTCTTAACTCTAAGATTATCCTTACCATATTATTTACTTTCAATATTATGGCCCTATATCCATTTAAAGGTGATGAAAACAAATCCATACTCCAATCACTTTCATTTATTACTATAGCAAATTTATTCTTAATCATGAATAAGATAATGATAAATAAACTGCCAATTCCAAATCATTTAATAGAGCTTTTATCCTACTTTCTAACCATCATAGGATATGGATTAGCGATAAAAGCCATTGCTACTAATTACCATATAAATATAAATACACTTCATAATACCTATCAAAAACTGACCGATGATTTTGATGATGAGGTGCGTAAAGAAGTAAAAAAACAAACCAGGCGTGTAGAATGGGCTAAAGAACAATTAAAACAAAAATCAGAAATTGATAATCTAACCGGTGCACTTAGGAAGAAACCATTAATCGATTTAATAACTTCTTATATCGACTCATCCGACATGCAAAAATTTTCCATACTTATGTTCGATATTGATAATTTTAAATCATTAAATGATAATCACGGTCATATTACAGGTGATAAATGTCTAAAAGACCTCGTTTCTATCGCTAGAAGTTCCATAGACTTTAATGATGCCATCGGTCGATATGGTGGTGATGAATTCTTTATTGTACTACCTAATCAGCCTGCAGGAAGTGCATTAAAGATAGCCGATAGAATTCGACAAAATGTTATGAAAAAAACCGATCCACCCTTTACCATTTCACTGGGTATTGCCAGCTATCCATGGGATGGTAAAAGTCATAAAAAACTTATTGAAGTAGCCGATAATGGTCTTTATACATCAAAGAAAAAGGGCAGAAATGCCGCTTCATATACTGGAGAACTAAAAATTTACTAAAACATCCTCCAATGGAGGATGTTTTACATTACTTTCTTAAACTACCATCTAGGATATTTTGAATATCTATCAATCTTATACCCGTCATCTGTTTTTACTATTTTATATTCCCAAAAATATTCATAGGTTTTAACCTTGCCATTAACATCTTTAAGGATGATTTCATGCACATATGCATATGAATGATCACCAGACATTCCTATTTTACCAATATCAATTAATTCAAATCGAAGATTAGTATCTTTAACGATATATCTATCCACTATCCTATCTGCATTTTTACTAGGAACAAGATATTTTCTTAAACTCATATCTCCAGTATTGGCAAATACAACCCATCCCTTATTAAAATCTAAAATCAAATTTTCAATTTGAGTTCTTTGTTCATCAGTAGGCTCTGTTAATGATTTTTTAACCTTTGGAATATCTTTACTGTCCAGACTTCTAATAATTTTCATATTATCCATAGTGATATTTTGATTATTAGACATATCTGATGTAGCATTCTTTAATTCTTCCTGTGTCGGTATGCGATGTGTGTAACCTGACTGCTCACCCGTGATATTTTCTAAAACTTTTATTTCATCTAGATGATAAGATACCTCATACTTATCTCCTTCTTCACTAAGCATTTCGACATTATAATTTACAACACCCATTCCATCTTTAAATACTCTATGCTCATATCTATCTTCTTCTAGAATATGATAATCTACATAATACATTTTTTGATCTGTACCCTCTACTTTCGAAATCGTAGACTCAATATTTAAAATATTTCCTTGATTATCTGTAATTTGCTGTGTCCAGTAATTTCCTTCTTGCAATGGTTCTTTAATTAAAATTAATCCATTCAGTGGACTATCCAGTAACATCATGCCATTTTGATTTTGATATACGACATCATCTTTTACAGTATAAGTAATAGAAAAATTATAATCTGAACCAGAATCCCCTCCACTTAAATCTTCTACTTCACCATTTATTTTATAGACTTTTTGATTATCCATATCCATCACAGATATTGTTTCCATTTGATGGAGATAATCAAATGAACCTGAATACCTCCACATTACCAGTTCTTTAGGAAATAAATTAGCTAAATTTTCGCTATAAGGATTTTCTGTTGTTTCCGTCTCTACACCAGTTGTTTGTTCGTTTACCTTTTTATTGGTATTTTCACCAACACCTTCTTCTTTGTTATCTTTTTTCAAAATAGAACAAGAATAAAATAACGCTATTATGGCTATGATAAGCACCACTAATAGAATGATTTTTGCAAAAATCCCCGAATTATTTCCATCATAGTCATTTTCTTTCTTAAACATTTTCACCATCTCCTAACTATTCTTCCTTTGATAAGACCTTTCTAAAAACCCTTTGTGTGTTTCCTACAAAAACTTGTTACACCTTTGTATTAAACTATCAAAACACACCCGTTTTTTAATGAATTAATACAATTATGTATAATTTTCATTCTTTCATTAACAACTACTTAAAAGTATGTTAAAATAATAACGTAGTCGGTTTTTAGAACTTTATGTCTCTATCATAAACTAAACTCTAAACCGAAACAAGTATTATATTATCGGAATCACAAACAACAACAAGGAGGCTTCACATGAATTTTGAATTGTCTCAGGAACACCTTCTGTTGCGAGAAATGTATCGTTCATTTGCTGAAAATGAAGTTAAACCACTCGCAGAGGAAGTAGATGAGGAAGAACGTTTTCCAGTAGAAACGGTCGAAAAACTAAAACGTTATGGATTTCTCGGCATCCCATTTCCTAAAAAGTATGGCGGTGCTGGAGCCGATGTAATTGCATATGCTATGGCAGTAGAAGAACTTTCTAAAGTATGCGGAACTACTGGCGTTATCGTATCTGCACATACTTCACTATGTGCTGCACCTATTTTTGAACACGGTAACGAAAAACAAAAGCAAAAATATTTAGTTCCACTTGCTAAAGGTGAAAAACTAGGTGCATTTGGTCTAACTGAGCCAAACGCTGGTACAGATGCTGCAGGTCAGCAAACTCGTGCAGTACTAGATGGCGATGAATATATACTAAATGGCTCTAAAATTTTTATTACTAATGCTGGCTATGCTGATGTATACATCATTATGGCAATGACTGATAAGTCAAAAGGAACTCGTGGTATCTCTGCATTTATCGTAGAGGCTGATACTCCTGGTTTCTCTGTTGGTAAAAAAGAAAAGAAAATGGGTATCCGTGGATCTGCAACTTGCGAATTAGTATTCGAAAATTGCCGTATTCCTAAGGAAAATCTACTTGGTCGTGAGGGTCAAGGATTTAAGATTGCCATGAAAACACTGGATGGTGGACGTATTGGTATCGCTGCTCAGGCTCTCGGTCTTGCACAAGGTGCAATCGATGAGACTGTAACTTATGTTAAAGAAAGAAAACAGTTTAACCGTGCTCTTTCTAAATTCCAAAACACTCAATTCCGTTTAGCTGATATGGATGCTCGTACTCAAGCAGCTCGCCTACTCGTTTATAATGCTGCTTATAATAAACATAATAAACTACCTTATTCTCGTGAAGCTGCAACTGCTAAATTATTTGCTGCAGAAACTGCAATGGCAGTTACTACACAGGCAGTTCAACTACTCGGAGGTTATGGATACACTCGTGAATATCCAGTAGAAAGAATGATGCGTGATGCTAAGATTACTGAAATCTACGAAGGAACAAGTGAAGTTCAACGCATGGTTATCGCAGCACATCTATTGAAATAGGAGGTAATACAGATGAATATCATCGTTTGCATAAAGCAGGTACCAGATACGAATGAAGTTCGCCTTGATCCAGAGACTGGCGTACTTCAGCGTGAAGGAGTACCAAGTATTATAAATCCAGATGACAAAGCTGGATTAGAAGCAGCATTAGTATTAAAAGATGAATATGGTGCACATGTCACTGTTTTAACAATGGGTCCTCCACAAGCAGATGTTGCTTTAAGAGAAGCTCTTGCTATGGGTGCTGATAGAGCAATCCTTCTCAGTGATCGTAAATTTGGTGGTGCAGATACATGGGCTACTTCAATGACTATCGCTGCCGCAATCCGTAAACTTGACTACGATCTAATCATTGCTGGTCGTCAGGCTATCGATGGTGACACTGCTCAAGTTGGTCCACAGATTGCTGAAAAACTAGGCTTACCACAAGTCAGTTATGTTGAAGAATTAGAATATCATGAAGATCATATTATCGTTAAACGTGCTTTTGAAGATTTCTACCATAAAGTAAAAGTTATGACCCCTTGCCTAATCACTACTCTAGGCGAAATGAACACTCCTCGTTATATGAGTGTTGGTGGTGTTATCGATGCATATCAAGAAAAAGAAGTTGAAATTTGGGGACGAGACGCTATAGAAATTGACGATGCTGCTCTAGGTCTTAAAGGATCTCCAACACGAGTTAAAAAATCCTTTACTAAAGCTGTTAAAGCTCCTGGAAAGAAATACGATGTCGATCCACAAAAAGCAGCTGAAATTATTGTGGAAAACCTCAAAGAAAAATATATCATTGTGGAAAACCTCAAAGAAAAATATATCATCGAATAGGGAGGATTTTTCAGATGAGCGAACTAGCAAATTATAAAGATATTGTGGTTTATTGCGAACAGCGAGAAGGCCATATAGAAAAAGTTTCAAAGGAGCTTGTATCAAAAGGTCGTGAACTTGCTGATACACTTGGTTGTAAGGTAAAAGCACTCGTTATCGGTGCTGAAATGCATGATGACGTTAATGAACTAATTCATCTTGGTGCTGATGAAGTTATTAGTGTTACTGATCCAATTCTAGCTCAATATGCAACTGAGCCATATACAAAGGCTATGACTCTTGCACTGGAAGATATTAAGCCTGAAATCGTTCTTATCGGTGCATCTACAATCGGTCGTGACCTTGCTCCTCGAGTTTCTTCTCGTTTGGACACTGGTCTTACTGCTGACTGTACAAAACTAGAAATAGATGAAAATACCAATGATTTATTAATGACTCGTCCTGCATTTGGCGGAAATATCATGGCTACCATCGTATGCCAAAATCACCGTCCGCAGATGTCTACCGTACGTCCTGGCGTTATGCCACTTGCTACACCAGACGCTGGTAGAACAGGCGAAATCAAAGACTTTAAAGTTGAGTTTAAACCTGAAGATATGAATATCGAAATCCTTGAAGTTGTAAAAGAAACTAAAGGTAAAGCAAATATTGAAGATGCTAGCATTCTTGTATCTGGTGGTCGTGGTGTTGGAAGTCCAGAAAATATGGCTCTACTTGAAGAATTAGCTAAAGCAATGGGCGGAACTGTATCATCATCACGTGCTGTTGTTGATGCTGGTTGGATTGACAGAAGCCACCAAGTTGGACAAACTGGTAAAACAGTACGTCCTGACCTATATATCGCTTGCGGTATCTCAGGAGCTATTCAGCATCTTGCTGGTATGGAAGAATCAGAGTTTATCATCGCTATTAACAAAGATGAAACTGCTCCAATCTTCGATGTGGCAGATTTAAGTATCGTTGGCGATCTACACAAGGTAATTCCAGAGTTAATTAAGCTTCTTCCTAAAAAAGAGGCTTAAACGACTACTTTAAAATTGATAGAGACTGTTTAATGAAAAAAGCTATCCCAATGGATAGCTTTTTTCATATTCACTATAACTCTTTTTCGATAACACATTCATTTTTTATGCGACCTACTAGATAATCCAGTGCCTGTGTTAGATGCGGTCTGATATCTCCACCGAGTAACACATACATAATATCATCGCCAACATGAAGCCTTCCTTCATTAAGCCATATTCTAATATAATATATACCATCGAGTTTTCTAGCTTCATTAACAACTTCATCAAGTAATTTTTTATCATATGAAAAATACATGGCACCGATATTATCAGGAGCTTCTAAATCTAGACTCGCCATTGCCTCTGCCCTCTTATCTTTAGGTAGTGTTTCATAATACGAGCGTCTAGCAAATGTTTTCGAGGTTCTGCGAACTACGCCATTATGTGTTAAATACATCCCTATCTTATCCGCATCTTTATGTTTTTTTGCTTCTTTTAGCCATATATCCATGGAAGGTATTTCATTATTTTTATTCATAATTTCCTTAGCACAATCCGAAGAACCCACAGTATTTAGAATATCTATTCCATGTTTGATCGGAGACATAACAAAATTGATATTTTCACTAGCAGCCTTTTTACTACCTGGAAGATTAATTATCAGTGTATCTTTTCTAATTCCCGAGACACCTCGTGATAAGCAGGCTCTCGGAGTAATCTCCATGCTCTTTAATCTCATAGCTTCTGCGATTCCATTTGCTACACGCTCTATAATCTGCAATGTCGCCTCAGGTGTGATATCCCGCTTTGCAAAGCCCGTTCCGCCCGTTGTTAATACTAAATTAACCTTCATATCATCGGATAATTTTATCAGTTCATTTTTTATATCGTCCATCTCATCTGGAACAATCGTGGTATATACCACATCAAAACCATTATCTTTTAGTATCTCACATAGCGCTGGACCACTGGTATCCTCTCTTTGTCCAACATATCCCTTATCACTTATCGTTATAACCCCAGCAGTATATTTCATAATATCTCCTCAACATACACTGTTCTATTTATCCACGCTACCACTTGCTTATACTAATCTGTTAAGATTAACTATATTATACAGTAATCACCACTCACCTACTCTATGATAATCTCCATGCACACCACCGCTCTTACTCTCAAGGCGTACATCCGTTATCACAATATCTCTCTGAATAGCCTTACACATATCATAAACCGTAAGAGCAGCCACGCTTACAGCCGTCATTGATTCCATTTCCACCCCTGTTTTACCATCGCATGTTACTGTCGCCGAAATATCCACTCTATGCTCTAGTTCGTTTAAACTAACTCTAACATTCACACCATCTATAATAATATTATGACACATAGGAATGAGCGTTGCGGTATGTTTAGCCCCCATAATACCAGCCATCTGTGATACGAATAGCACATCGCCTTTTTTACCGCCCCCTGTCTTAATCATCTCAAAAGTATCACTATTTACAAGAACCTTTGCCGATGCCGTCGCCTGTCTTTTCGTTAGTATCTTATCACCTACATTTACCATTTTTGCATATCCGTGTTCATCAAAATGTGTAAAGTCCTTCATAGCTCCTCCAACTGCAATTATCCACCTATCTGATGCATAAATCTCCCCGCACCGCTTATTATTTTAAAATTCATATCACCATGTTGACGTGGTTTTTTTGTAATGCCAAGAATTAATTTTTCTCTCATCTTTTCTTCACTAAGACCCTTTAAAGAAATTTCATAAGGATTATGTAGACATGGTTTAATTTTTCCATCCGCAGTAACTCTAATTCTATTACAACGAGAACAAATATGGTTAACATCCTGTCTTATTAGACCCACTCTACCCTTTGCACCAGAAAATTTATATAAACTGGCAACACCTCTTTTATCATCACATGATATTAATTCATCTCCAAACATCTCTAGCACAAAATCAGCTGGTATAAATGTACATTCATCAAAATATCCACCATGCATCATCGGCATTAATTCAATAAACCGAACATCTATGTTATTATCCCATGTTAAATTAGCGAAATCCTCTATCTCATCATCATTAAATCCACCAATTAAAACCGTATTAATTTTTATATAATCAAATCCCACTTCCATTGCCTTATCAATACCTTCAAGAGCAGTATCTAAATGGCCAAACCGAGTGATATAACGATATTTATGTTCATCCAATGTATCAATACTGATATTTAACCTATTAACACCAGCATTTTTTAAATCCTGTGCCATCGTAGGAAGCATTAAGCCATTCGTGGTAATACAAACTTCTTCAATACCATCTATTTTTGCAATATTTTCGCAAATAGATAAAATATTTCGTTTAATTAAAGGCTCACCACCAGTAATCCTAATTTTTTTGATACCTAAAGATGCAGCCGCCTTTGCTACATTAATCATCTCTTCTTGTGACATCATATCCGAATGCTTTTTCTTGCATACACCTTCTATAGGCATACAATATCTACATCTTAAATTACATAAATCTGTTACAGACAGTCGTAAATAAGTGATATTTCTACCATATAAATCTTTCATCAGTACCTCCCAAAGCTACAATGTGGAAAATTATATACATTACACGTTTGACATAATCCTCCAACTGCCAAATTAACTAACTCCTCCTTTGTAAATGGAATTCCACTAAAAATTTGTGGAAGAAGTACATCAAATACAGTCATTGGCATATTAATAGCTGCACTTGGCACACCTATCATCGCAATATCATTAAGATAAGCAACCATTGTCATATTACCTGGCTGTGCTGGTACACCATGCGTTATAATATTTGCACCGAGACTTTTAATGGCACTGGGCGTAATATCATCTGGATCCACCGACATACCACCCGTATAGATAATAAACTCAGCCCCATTGTGTATATGCTTTTTAGCAGCATCTGTAATCATATCCACATCATCATCACAAATACTAATATCTAATATCTCAGCAGGAAATTTACTTAATTTTTCACGTATTACAACTTCAAATTTATCTTTTATTCTACCATGATACACTTCTGAACCAGTAATGACCACACCTACCTTTAGCAGTTTATAAGGATAAAGTGTTATAAGCTCCTTATTTTTACAAAGACTATATGCCCTATCAATCTGCTCCTTTTTACTAACCAAAGGCACAATCCTCATCGACACAATGTTCCCATCTTTTACAACAGGATAATTATTTGGCACGGTAACAATCGTTATATCACCAATCATATTAATATCTTTTAATAAATCCACATCTACTTTCACCAGTCCATCCATCTTCGCCTTATGAATTATCTTACCTTCTTTTACCTTCGTAGCATATACCTTATCGGTTATAATCATGTTAGAAAGGCTAATAGCGGCATCATCCTCATGAATATCGCCAACATGATCCTCCCAAATAAACAACTTGGTTTTTCCAAGATCCAAAAGTTTTGGAATATCCTCCTCTGTAATAACATGCCCACGCTTAAATGCCACTCCCTTAAATGTATCGTTAATGGCGGTAATATCATGACATAATTTTTGACCAACTGCATCCTCAACTGCTAATTTTTTCATAATACCTCCCATAACTACCTCTGAATATTCATTCACTACGCATTGTTATAATACATTTGTTTGGTAATATCATATATAAATCTTGATTTACTAAGTCTTGTAACTTATCTTTTTGAATGTTAACACCAATTAATTTATTCATATCGACACCATCTATTTTAAGCATTAGCGTATAAGAAAAAGGGTTTTGTATTTGTTCATATATTTTACATTTAAAAATATTACACTCCTTATGATGTAATACTAAATTGTTTTTCTTAAGTTCAACGATATATTTATGTAACTGTGAGTTGCTACATACCTTAACATCATGCATTCGAATACCCACAGCATGAATATTGTTATTTTCTATATCTTCATCCACACTTAACTCTACTCCCCAGTCTTTAGCAAACAGCATATTATCTGACATAATATCCACATCTGATATATTTTTACAACCAGTAAGTCTCGCCGCATATGTTGTATATGGTGATATAAATACCTGCTGTTTCGTTCCTATTTGTTCTATTTTTCCCTCTTTCATAATAGCTATATTATCGGACATACGATATATTTCATCCCTATCATGCGATACTAATAAAACTGTTTTATCAAATTCTTTTATCGTCGATAACATATGCCTTTGTAAATTAAATTTAAGATGTGTATCCAGTGCTGAAAATGGTTCATCTAGTAATAAAATACTAGGTTTTGATACCAACATTCTAGCAAGAGCCACCCGCTGTTTTTGACCACCAGAAATTTGTGATGGATAATGATGTAAAATATTAGTTAGCTCAAATTTATTGATAAGTTCATCGATTAAATTATGATTTGGAATGATATTTTTTTCACGTCTAACACCTATTTTTATATTTTCATACACCGTCATATTTGGAAATAATGCATAATTTTGAAATAAAAGTCCAGTTCGCCTCTGCTGAGGTGTTAAATTTATTTTTTGTTCACCATCAAAAAACACCCTATCATTTACAATAATCTTTCCACTATCAGGTTTTATAATACCCGCAATACAGCCTAGTGTAATGCTTTTACCACATCCTGAAGCACCTAACAGTGCTAATGTATCATCTCCTGTTTCAAATTTTACACAAAGTGTGAAATCCTTAAATTTTTTACTTACATCTACATAAATTGACATATATCCCTCTTATTATATGTTATGCTAAATATCATGTAAGAATAGTCTTAATGTACTTTACTAGGATGTTCTAATATATTAATAACAATTAAAACAATAAAAGATATCACTAAATTCACCATAACCCATTTCCAAGCCAGTATCTCATGATTCGTTCTCCAAAGCTGATATACAGTGGTCGAAATAGTTGCCGTCTTATTCGGTGTATATCCTACTAGCATACTGGTCGCACCATATTCCCCAATAGCACGTGCAAAGGATAGTACCGTTCCAGCCATAATTCCTTGACGACAATATGGCATTCTAATCTTCCAAAAGATATATGTATTTGATAATCCCAAAGTCTGTGCAGAATATTCCAATGTTTGGTCAAATGCTTCAAATGCACCACGTGCCGTTCGATACATGAGAGGAAATATAACCACTGTTGTTGAAAAAATAGCTGACCACCATGTCATCGTAAGTCTAATCCCCATCATATTTAAAAACCATGAACCAATCACTCTATTCGGTGATAATAACACCAATAATAAATACCCCACAACCGTTGGCGGAAGTACCAAGGGAAGTAAAAATACAACATCAAAAAATCCTTTTAACCATTTTGAACTCTTGGAAATATAATATGCAGCAAAAATTCCAATAAAAAATATAATAAATGTACTAATTAACGAAATTCTAATAGAATTTATCAGTGGAAACAAATCCATATCCTACCACCTTATAACCACATACTACTCTATTACACTAAATCCAGCACTTTCAAAGACTTTTTTGGACTGTTCCGATAGTATATACTCTATAAACTGATGTGCTATTGTATGATTATGAGTATCTTTTAATATCGCCAAAGGATATACAGCTTCTCCACACATCTGTTCAGTGGCAATATCGACAACCTCTAGTCCACTAGCATGAGCATCTGTTTGATAAACAATTCCAGCATCGACTACATTTTCTAGCACTTGTACCGTTACTTCTTTTACATTAGAAGCATAAGATATTTTTCCATTATTAGCTAATTCTCGCTCATCAAGTCCTAAATACCGCAATAATTTTATCGCATACATACCCGCTGGTACATCAGAATTACCCATAGATAATAGCATATCTTCATTGATTATTTTATGTACTAAATCATCAAAGGACTTAATAGCCTTAGGATTATTTTTTGGCACAACGAGTACAACGGTATTCTTTAACATATTAAGTTTAGATAAAGGGACAATGTATTCATCGATATCATTCATATGCTTTTGATTGGCAGATATAAATATATCGCACTCCGCCCCCTCTTTTATCTGAGTTTTAAGAGTTCCAGAAGAATCAAAATTATATATTATCTGTATATCTGTATTATTTTCCATAAACTTATCACCTATGGCAGTAATACTCTCCGTTAACGATGATGCAGCAAATATGATAATTTCATCTTTTTTAGCACAAGCTGTTTGAGATACGAATAGACAAATGAACAGCAGGCATACAATATATTTTTTCATACTTCCCCCATTTCTACCATATTACTGTATCTATTACCGATAGGTATTTCATTTACTTTCTACTTATAGTATAATGTACCAAACACATATTTAATGTTGTTTTAACAACTTATTCTGCACTTAAACACTGTATACTATACACAAATTAAATTAGCATAATTTATATTTTATCACTAAAGGAGTTTCTATGTTTCAGATACTTAATGCATTAAAAAACTGCCCTATCTTTTCTAATATCCCAGAGCAGATTATCAACGATAATATCGTCCCTAATGGTAGTATAAAATCGTTTAAAAAGGGAGAACAAATTTTTAAACATCAAGATGTAATCAATCATTTTATCATCGTTGTATCGGGCATTATACATAGCATTTTTATCTACGAAAACGGCCACTATAGTGTGATTGATTCTATTGAAAAAAGTGAAATTGCAGGAATCGATTTAGTATTAACCAAAACTAGAATATCACCATATATTGCCATAAGTGCAACTGATACCACAGTTTTTTATATTTCCATCTCAAAAATACATGGTAAATACAGTTGTATTAATGAATTTCAATATGAAATATCCGAACAATTACTTCGTCTAATATCTGATGATAATATGCGTAAAATGTACCGCATTATCATATTATCAAAACGTGGAATAAGGGAACGAATTATCACCTATTTCACCATGCAATCAAATAAACATAAGAAAAAAAATATAAGCATACCATTTTCTAGAGATGAATTAGCATCTTTTTTATGCGTTAATCGTAGTGCCCTATCCCATGAACTCAGTCTTATGAAAAAAGAAGGACTAATAAATTTTCATAAAAATCATTTTGAAATTTTATATAATACTAATCTCAAATAAGATTAAGTATATCATATGAAATAATTTATCATTTATGAAACAATAAAATTCATAAAATTTCGTTGAAAATTTCCGCTATTTGACCAAAATAAAAAAGTTCTAAACTACTATTAGCTTAGAACTTTTGATTTATAATCTTTTTATTCATCTAATTTATACAGTGGATATTTTTCACATAGAGATTTCACTCGTAGTTTTGCAGTTTCGACATTTTTACCCCTATATTCAATAACTGTATTTATAATTTCTGCAATTTCTTTCATATCATCTTCATTCATGCCACGACTAGTAACAGCAGGCGTTCCCATTCTAAGACCACTGGTTACAAATGGACTTTCCGTTTCATTAGGCACCGTATTTTTATTAGTAGTAATACCTACTTCATCCAGTAGTTCCTCTGCCTCTTTACCCGTAATATTCTTAGAACGAAGATCTACTAACATCAAATGATTATCCGTTCCTCCAGAGACAATATCAAATCCAAACTCTTTCATATAGCCTGAAAGCGCTTTAGCATTTTTTACCACTTGCCTTTGATAATTTTTAAACTCCTCACTTAAAGCTTCCTTAAAACAAGTCGCTTTAGCTGCTATAACATGCATTAGTGGACCACCTTGTATCCCTGGAAATATTGTCTTATCTATTAGTTTTTGATGTTCTTTTTTACATAAAATAAGTCCACCACGAGGTCCTCTAAGTGTCTTATGAGTGGTACTGGTCACAAAATCAGCATATGGTATAGGACTAGGATGAACACCAGCAGCAACCAGTCCTGCAATATGTGCCATATCCACCAGCATATATGCACCTACTTCATCACAAATCTCACGGATTTTTTTAAAATCAATAATTCGAGCATATGCACTCGCACCACAGACAATCAACTTTGGCTCTTCCTTTATTGCCATATTTCTAAATTCATCATAATCAATATAGCCCTCATCATCTACAGGATATGAAACAACCTCATATAGCTTACCAGAAAAATTAACAGGACTACCATGTGTCAAATGCCCACCATCTGATAAATTCATACCCATTAATTTATCATTTGGCTCTAAAACGCTAAAATACACAGCCATATTAGCCTGCGACCCAGAATGTGGCTGAACATTCGCATGTTCGGCTTGAAATAATTCTTTCGCTCTTTCAATCGCCAATGTTTCTACTTCATCAACAAAATCACAACCACCATAATATCTTTTATTTGGATATCCTTCTGCATATTTATTAGTTAGTGCAGACCCATTTGCTTCCATCACTGAAATGCTGGTAAAATTTTCCGATGCAATTAATTCAATACTCTCCGATTGACGTTTCATTTCTTTTGCCATCATATCATATAACTGTCTATCTGAGTTATATAAATGCTTTAATCGCTCAATCATGACATCCTCCTAAACTTAACCCTTTTAAAATTGTAAATGTTTTTCAATATAAGTAGCCAATTCATCTATTTTAATACGTTGTTGTTCCATCGTATCACGATCTCTAATTGTGACAGAATGATCTTCTTCTGATTCAAAATCATATGTTATGCAAAATGGTGTTCCAATTTCATCATGTCGACGATATCTTTTGCCAATAGACCCCGCATTATCATATTCTACATTAAATTTATCACTTAATAATTCAAATACCTTCATTGCACCTTCATCCAATTTTTTAGATAATGGAAAAATAGCAGCCTTAAATGGAGCTAACACAGGATGTAATTTTAATACATTTCTATTACTACCATCCTCTAACTGTTCTTCTGTATAGGCATCAATCAAAAAGGCTAGTGTTACTCTATCCGCTCCCAGCGATGGCTCAATACAATATGGAATATATTTTTCATTAGTCACTGGATCTGTATACATTAAATCCTTACCAGAATGTGAATGATGTGCCTTTAAATCAAAATCCGTTCGATCGGCGATACCCCACAGCTCTCCCCAACCAAATGGAAACTTATATTCAATATCTGTCGTAGCATTTGAATAATGTGAGAGTTCATCCTCGCTATGATCTCTAAATTTCACATTTTCTTTTTTCATTCCCAAATTTAAGAGCCAATCCATGCAAAACTGTTTCCAGTAATTATACCAATATAAATCTTCATCTGGTTTGCAGAAAAATTCTAATTCCATCTGCTCAAATTCCCTAGTCCTAAATGTGAAATTACCCGGAGTAATTTCATTTCTAAAAGACTTCCCAATTTGTCCAATACCAAATGGCAATTTTTTACGAGAAGAACGCTGAATATTTTTAAAATTTACAAAAATACCTTGTGCAGTTTCAGGCCGTAAATAAATTTCTGAGCTAGTATCCTCTGTAACACCTTGGAATGTCTTAAACATGAGATTAAATTGACGAATAGCAGTAAAATCAAGTTTTCCACAAGATGGACATGTTACTTGATTTTCATTTATATACGCAACCATCTTATCCGACGACCAACTATCAACAACATCATTTGGTAGTGAAATATTATTGTTAATCATATATTCTTCAATTAATTGATCCGCCCTAAATCTAGATTTACAGGACCTACAATCAATAAGAGGATCTGAAAAACCGCCCACATGACCCGAAGCAACCCAAGTCTGAGGATTCATTAAAATAGCCGAATCCACACCGACATTATAGGGTGAACTCTGAATAAATTTTTTCCACCATGCATTTTTGACATTTCTCTTTAATTCCACACCTAACGGACCATAATCCCAAGTATTAGCTAGACCTCCATAAATTTCGGAACCTTGAAAAATAAATCCTCTATTTTTAGACATTGATACAATTCGTTCCATAGTAACCTCACTATCCATTAATATTTTTCCTCATTAATATCTTCTTCTATATGCTTGCATTTTTTCATCTGCTATTTCATAATGTTTATCTATTTTCGTGTTTTCTTCCACATCGATAGTTTCTTTCATATTTTCATTATCAGCATCTTCATGAAACTCTGTAGCTGCCTTATTATACGCCATATCGACATATTCTTCTTTATCAACACTAGCATTAACTCGGCTCTTGTGTGCATGATACATATGTCTTATCTTTTCGATATCATCTGCACTTAAAACAGTGTTAATATCTACCACTTGATTATCTTTTTTTATCATATAGATCCTACAACCTGCCACAAATGAAGCGATTAACGCTAGCGTTAGCTGATAAGTACACAGTAACATACCCGCAATACCAACAGCAATGGGGATATCGATTAAAACTCTATTATCCTTTTTAACAATAATTCTTACTACATTTCCCTGAGAAATAAAATTTTTAAGTTTTCTCGAAAACTCTAATGCACATTTTGACATATTCTTCGTATAAATATCTTTTTGATCATCAAAATATTTTTTCTGTTCAATGAAAATAACTGCCTCTAAGACATCACCATTTGATTTTAATAATGCTTTTTTAGCTTCTGAATAACCAACAGATGTTCTAAGTCTCACATCATCAATCTTATCGAGTAATTCTTTCATAGTAGCTCCTTTTTACTAACTCACATATGTAATCATATCTAACAACATATACTAATACTACAACTTTAAAACATGCACTAACACTATTATAAGTGTAAATAAATCCATAATTTATAAGTTAACTTATATGAGAGTAGTATTAATTACTGCTAATGGATTTTAAAAATGCTCTACTGTTAAATTTATTTACACCTAAATGACATTTTAAATACTCAATAAATAAAGTATCTATCTTCTTTACATAAGTAAGATGAATTGATGTGTCCAATATTTCATGTACATTTTTGGCAAATAAAAACTCTAAAATTTTAGGAATGGTATCACCAACTTTATAGACATTTATCGGCTTTTTACTTTTTTTATTTTCCAAGTCCATTTGAGAAATGATTTCACGATAACAATCTTGACATAGCATTCCACCCTCTTCACATGAAAAATAGCCATCACCATCAACTTTTACAGAACATTGAGCACATTTATCTAACAATGGTTTTAGTCCTATCTTTGATAGAAGTTTCCATTCATATGCCATTTTTAAAATTTCTATTTTTTCATCATTATCATGTATATCCATATCAGAAAGTATTGATAAACAAAGTTTTAAACCCATAAATAATTCAAGATTTTGTTCACCTTCTACGATGACCATGTCAGTCAATTCTAGCAACCAAGCACCATAGGCTAATTTTAGTATATCCTCACGAATACTATAAAAGGATTTATTAATATCTGCCCCATTTATTTTAGACATTCCCGAACCTGTAAGAAGATAAAATTTACCATATACAAATGGATTAGCAACAGAAGCAAATCTATTTTTCGGATGTCTTGCCCCCTGTGCAACAGCATTCATTTTTCCAACCCTACTGGTAAATAATGTTAATAGAATATCATTATTAGCAAAATTAGTTCGCTTTAAAACAATCGCATCCGATGTAAAAATCATATCATCCTCTACTTTATAATAAATTGATGTATTTACTATAACATAGTAGTCATTAATATACTAGCAAGAGTAAAATATATTGTCAGCCCTGTAATATCCACTACCGTTGTAATAAATGGTGCTGAAGCCACAGCAGGATCGACTCCTAATTTTTTAAATGTTAGTGGAACAACCGTTCCTATCGTTGCAGCAGTAAACATATTTGCCCACATTGCCACCCCAACTATAATGCCGATAATTGGATTACTTCCTACAATTGTGGCCACCAATCCAGCTAAAAATGCACAGATAAAACCCACTACCACTCCGACTGTCATCTCCTCAAATACCGTCCTTATCGCCTCATATCCCTCCTCATATCCCATCGCTATCGATCGAACTGTAAGAGTAGAGGACTGTGTACCTATATTTCCACCCATACCTGCCAGCATGGTCATAAATAATGCTAAAGTAGCATCTTTATCGATAACACCTTGAAAATGTTTAACAACGGTGGCACTTAAAAATCCTCCAAAGATAGTAATGATAAGCCATGGTAATCGAGAACGAACCGAATAATATATTCTTTTTGATGTTTCTTCTTCTTCTATATATTCACGTTCTGATGAACCAGCGAATTTTAATATATCTTCAGTGGCTTCTTCTTCAATGACATCCAAAATATCATCAACTGTTACAATCCCTCTCATGATACCAGCAAAATCAACTACCGGAACAGCTAAAAGGTCATATTTTGACACAATTCTAGCAACTTCTTCTTGATCGTCATTAACCGTTACAGAAATCACATGATCGCTCATAATTTCATGTATTAATTGATTGGGTGTTGCTACTATTAATTCCCGTAATGATAACACTCCTGTAAGATGCTGTTTATCATCACTAACAAATACATAGTATATCGTTTCGGCATTTGGCGCAATCTCTCTTAACGTAATAAGAGCCTGATCTACGGATATATCCTGATTTAATAGAACATAATTCGTAGTCATAATACCGCCAGCAGTATCCTCATCATATACTAGTAGCTCACAGACATCTTTTGCATACTCAATATCAAGCGAAGATATAATTTCCTTTTGCATATCCTCAGGAAGCTTTGTCAGCATATATACGATATCATCCGATGACATGGCATCTAATATCAATCGTCTCTTACGCTCACTAACGGTCATAACTAAATCATAAAAAGTCTCAGGATCTAGTTCTTCCAAAACCTCAGAAGCATCTTCATAATCAAGTAATGCAAATAGATAATCTTGCTCATCGCCATCTAGTTCCAAAATCATTTCAGAAATATCACGAGGATGTATATCTTCTAAAAATATTTTAATATTTTTATCATCACGTTGTTCAATGAGAATGGATAATTTTTTAAATAATTCTTCAAAACTTAAATCATAAATTTGGTTCATAACTCACCTCCCAACGTTGATGAAACAGATCTTACATATCGCTTAATCCAAAATTCTTAATGAATCTATCATTATCTCTCCATTTACTTTTTACCTTTACCCACATTTGTAAAAACACCTTAGAACCTAGTAATGCTTCAATATCTTCTCTGGCACTTTTACCGATCCCTTTTAATTTTCTACCATTTTTACCAATAATAATCGCCTTATGTGCCTCTCGTTCACAAAAAATATTCACCTCAATATCAACAATATCTTTTTTAGATCGTTTTTTCATACTTTCAACCACCACGGCAATACCATGTGGGATTTCATCATTTAAGTACATAAGGATTTTTTCTCTAATTCTCTCTGATACAATCGCCTTTTCTGGCTGATCAGAAATCATATTATCAGGATAATACATAGGACCTTTGGGCATAATATCAGCTAATGTATCCAATAAAAAGTCAATATTTTTATTATTTAAGGCAGATATTGCAATAATATCTTTAAAAAAAACATACTGTTTATATAGTGATACTACATATTTTAACTTATCTGGATTTAATAAGTCCACTTTATTTATAACCAAATACACGGGTGTTTTAACATTTTTTAGTTGATTAATAATATATTCATCCCCAACGCCAATAGAAAGTGAATTATCCACTAAAAATAACACGGCATCTACTTCATGAAGGGTTTTTAATGCCGTTTGCACCATTTGATTGCCTAATTTATTTTTGGGTTTATGAATACCAGGGGTATCCAAAAATACCATTTGTGCATTATCGGATGTAAATATCCCTCGTATTTGATTTCTAGTGGTCTGTGGCTTTGGTGATGTAATGGCCACTTTCTCCCCGAGTATTTGGTTCATAAGAGTTGATTTACCAACATTTGGTCTGCCAACAATACTGACAAATCCAGATTTAAAATTTTGCATTTTCTCTCCTTTATTTTCTATGAATTTTATATAATATCGCTAATATTCTGTATTATTTAATATCTAGATTAGAGAATTGTAGGGGTAATAACTCTGATAAATAATAAATCTTACTATCTATATTCGTCGTACTAGATATATCATATAGTATATTTGATCTTTTTATGCTAGATTTATAATTTTCAGCAACAACACTAGATAATATAATTTTTAAATTAGGTGCAAACTCCGATAATACCTGCCTGCATATGCCACATGGCGGTGTTAAATCCCCACTCGACGAAACGATGGCAATCGCTTCAAACTCTTTTATGCCATCGGATACCGCCTTAAAAACAGCCGTTCTCTCCGCACAATTAGTCGCCCCATAAGAGGCACATTCAATATTACAACCAGTATACACCTTGCCACCTATAGTAAGCAATGCTGCTCCAACTTTAAACTTAGAATAAGGAGCATAGGCATTATCCATCGCCCTATAAGCTAATTTAATTAATGCTTCATCTGACATTTTATTATTTTCCATGATACCACCCCATCTATAGAAACGCTCGATACTAATCATCAGCTTTCTTTCATCCTCTATATGGATTTTTATCTATCACGTTACGGATTTAAAAGATGGATATTTTCATCATTTTCTACAATTTGGAACCAAATATTACCTGCTTCAAATTGAAGTTTATCACCATTTTTATATCTATAGATAGTTCTATCCCTACGAGATTGTTTTTCCCAAATAATCTCATAAGCCTTTCCATTTACTAAATAATAGCCAGTTCCAGAACCGATTAAATCAACTTTACGACGTCCTTCATTATCGATAACTCTATGTTTTGCTATTTGAACGATAATATTTTTTGCTGATATCCCTTTATCTGGTATATTTTCATTTGATATATTGTCTATTTCATCAAACTGTCTCATGCCATTTACAAATCTATCATACACTCTATTCTTAAAATTATACTGATAGGTGATAAAATAACCTAATTTATCATGAGCAGTTTTATTTTTATAGCGTATCATTAAGACTTTCGCCTTCACATCATCTGATGTTGAATTAGAAAAAACATTGTTTATTTTCATTTCATCAGACACGCTAAAATTAGAACTATCATCTAGCCTATATGGATTAGTATTAATATCGTCACTATGTTCGCTCACATCGTTAGTATCAGTATATTTATCCGATTTAAAATCCCATGGCTGAATCTCTACCTTCTCTCGATGAGATCTCCTCTTTCCCTCTTGTTGGATTGCCTCTATACTAGAATACATATTATGTGGAATTTTTTTATGCTTTTTTCGCCAAAAAACATTACCACCGCTAGACAGTCCATCGATATCGCCCATTTTCAAATTAATAATATCCGTCAATGCCTGCATCGAACCACCAACATGTACATAATATGGATCATATTCTAATGCCTTACTGATAAAATAAGGTCTTGCACTTCGAATTGGTCCTACGGTATCGGGAACTTTTGAATAAAAAACTGCCATATATCTAGTAATTCTACCTTCAGCAAGCATTTCATAAACATGATCTGCCTTTGAAATGCCAGCCTGTGGTCTCGCTCCAAAATGATTATCCAGCATAACGACAACGGCTCTATTAAGTGGCATATTTTCAGCCAGTGGAAGTCCTGTCAAAGAGCAAAGGTTATGATGTTCTATCGGCGGAACTTCTACCATGGTATCATTAGGTTCTACTTCGATAATCTCTACTTCCATATCTTTAGAAAGTTCAGAGGATGAAATAGTATTTTTTATAGGTTCTTTTGAACACGCACAAATAGCTAACAAGAGTAAAACATATAGACCAAATAAAATGATATGTCTATGTATTTTAATACCAGCTGTTTTTTTCATTGTATACTCCTATTTTTAAAATACACCGCCCAATATGCTCATATCCACTCGCACCCATTTATTATAACATTTTTGATATCTAAATAAACATTTTACTATTCAAATTTTATAATGTAAAACTGTTATATTTTTAACATAACGAGACTAACGAGTGATATTTAACTTTTTTAAAATTTCTTTTTCTTTAGCCCGCATAACCACTCTCTGTTCATCTGCTTCATGATCATATCCTAATAAATGAAGAATGCTATGAACTGTTAAAAAAGCCATCTCTCTAATAATATCATGACCGTAATTTTTAGCTTGTAATATAGCCATATCCATGCTGATAATAATATCACCAATATGTATGGGCATATCCATAGATTGTTTAGGAACAATATCCCACTGAGGAAAACTAAGGACATCGGTGGCTCGATTAATGCCCCTATGCTCTCGATTTAGCCTATGAATATGCTCATCATCTACAATACTAATACTAACTTCATATTCGCCTTTATATCCCTCTGCAACCAATGTATTTATTGCGACATCAATAAGAATATGATCTAACTGCTCATCTATCTGAATATCTTGCTCATTGATAATTTCAGTATATAATCTAACATCAGCTAGATGCTTATCATATAAACTGTCCATCTCTACAACTTGGACATCATCGTTTGTCAAAAAAATCCCTCCTTTTATTAACTCATCTATGCTTTCCCTTTACTCTTTTTATATGCCATTTTCTTTTCATGCTTATCATAGTATTTTATAATCTTTTTTACCAATTTATGTCTGACTACATCTCTCTCCGTCAAATACACCTTCGCAATTTCATCCACTTCATCTAGCACTTTTATGGCATGAGAAAGTCCTGACTGCTTACCATGAGGAAGATCTACTTGAGTTGCATCACCATTAACCACTACCTTTGAACCAAAGCCAAAACGGGTTAGAAACATCTTCATCTGTTCCTTCGTCGTATTTTGTGCCTCATCTAGTATAATAAATGAAGCATCCAGCGTACGTCCACGCATATAAGCGAGTGGAGCAACTTCGATAAGACCTCTTTCCTTATACTTTAAATACATCTCTGCACCTAAGATATCATACAGAGCATCATATAAAGGTCTAAGATATGGATCTATCTTCATTTGAAGATCTCCTGGTAAAAAACCAAGACTTTCACCTGCCTCTACAGCAGGTCGAGTAATAATAATACGACTAACTTCTTCTTTTTTAAAAGCTCTCACTGCCATCGCCACAGCTAAATAAGTTTTTCCAGTACCAGCAGGTCCTACCCCAAATATAACATCATGCGATTGTATGGCATCACAATATTTTTTTTGACCAATAGTCTTTGGACGTATAAATTTACCCCTTGAAGAAACGGCAATCACCGTATCCCTTAATGTTTCCAATTCATCACTAAGTCCTTCCTTGATAGTCGCTATCATATATAATAATTTCTGTTCATCAATACTTTCGCCTTTTTTAGCTAAATTAACAATTTCATCAATAGTATCACGACTCATGTATACATCATTTTCTGTACCTGATATAATTAAACAACCTTCATCAGAACGAAGTCTTACATTAAATGCCTTTTCTATCGTCTTAGCCCGCTCATCCAAATTACCAAATACAGCTTGCCAAATATCTGAATTTTCAATATTCATACGTAATTGTTTTAATTCTGTCAAAAAAACCACCTCCAATGATAGTTTATCAAAGCATTATGATTTAGTCTATATCTTATACTGTTCAATTTAAAATTCCCTCTAGTAGATTGCCGTGTCTACCATATATGTAAAAAACCCATTGCCACATGGCAATGGGTTTCACATTTATTTTTTTCTCTTTTTTCTTGCTGCAGCTTCAGACTTTTTCTTTTTCTTAACACTAGGCTTTTCGTAATGCTTACGTTTTTTGACCTCAGCTAATACGCCCGCTTTCGCAGTTTCTTTTTTAAAACGACGTAGCGCACTATCAATAGTTTCATTTGGACCTAATTTAATACCTGCCATTTGTTCCCCTCCCTCCGTTTTATAGTCATATAGCAAGAGTCATCTTGCCTGCATTCTGATTATGATTTAAAATCATAAAACAGAGGTTCTCAGAATACTATAATATTATACAAAAGTTTTTGATATTTGGCAATATCTTTTACTCACTTTTTGTAATTTTTTTATGCCTATGAACTTTATCTAACAACTTAATGCAAAGTTTTTCTTCACTGCGTTCCACATCTATAAATAGACAATTGCCTTCTTTAATACCGCCACGTAAAAACAAATCAGATATCTCATCTTCCAAATAGTCCTGTATCACTCTCCTCATCGGTCTAGCACCATATAAATCACTATATCCCTTATCAATCAAAAATTCCTTTGCCAAATCCGTTATCTTCATGCTCATATTTTTTTCATGCAATGCACTTTTAACATCTTTTAACATAATATCTAAAATATCATTAAATAAAGATTTCTTAAGTTTTTTAAATATCACAATACTATCTAGCCTATTTAAAAATTCAGGTCTAAATGTCTTTTCGAGTGCTAGCCTAACCTTAGAATCAATGCCCTCTTGCTCATCAAATCCAAAACCAATACGTCCAGCAGTTTTATCCGTACCGAGATTTGATGTCATAATCAGTACCGTATTATCAAAAAACACGGTTCTACCTTGACTATCTGTTAATCTGCCGTCATCTAAAATTTGCAATAATATATTAAAAATATCGCTATGTGCCTTTTCAATCTCATCTAAAAGAATCACACTATATGGACGACGACGAACAATATCTGTCAGCTTCTCCCCTTGATCAAAACCCACATATCCTGGAGGAGCTCCTATTAACTTACTAACAGTATGACGTTCCATATATTCAGACATATCCAGTCTAATAAGACTCTGCTCTGTCCCAAATAATTCAATGGCAAGCCTCTTAGCAAGTTCAGTTTTTCCAACACCAGTAGGACCTACAAATATAAATGAACTTGGTTTTTTTAATTTTCTAAAACCTGAACGATTTCTCCTCACTGCCTTGGCAACCGCTGCCACTGCATCATCTTGCCCTATCACATGAGATGATATGTTTTTTTCTAAAGAAAGTAATTTACTGGCTTCTTTTTGCGTAATTTTTTGAACCGGTATCTTCGTCCATGCCTCAATAACATAGGCTATATCATCAGTGGATATATTAGCAAATATCGTTTCCTTTTCTAAATCCTTTATCTTCGTTTCGATAGAAATTTCTTGCATCTTTAAATCGGCAGATCGTTCATAATCTTCTAACTCTGCTGCCTCATGCTTCTCTAATTTCACTTTTTCTAAATCGGCATACAGTGCTGTTAATTCAACCAACCCCTGGTTTTTAAGATTTGCCCGTGAACCCGCCTCATCCATCACATCGATTGCCTTATCGGGTAAATACCTATCACGTATATATCTATCACTTAATCGAACACATGCTTCTAATACATCATCCGATATTCTCACCTTATGAAATGCCTCATATTTATGTCGAATACCCTTTAATATCTCAATACTCTCCTCAACAGATGGTTCTTCTATAATAATAGGCTGAAATCTACGTTCTAATGCACTATCTTTTTCAATATATTTTCGATACTCCTCTAGTGTAGTAGCTCCGACAATCTGCACTTGCCCACGAGATAGAGCTGGTTTTAGTATATTAGCAGCATTCATAACACCACCTTGCGGATCACCTGCACCAATAATATTATGAATTTCATCGATAACTAAAATAACACCTTCTATTTCACTTGCCTCTTTAATAATAGACTGCATACGACTCTCAAATTGACCTCTAAACTGAGTTCCTGCAACAACCGCTGTCATATCTAATAAATAAACCTGTGATGAAAATAATTTTGCTGGAACTTGTTTTTGTGCAATCCTCATTGCCAATCCCTCTGCAATAGCAGTTTTACCAACACCAGGTGCCCCGATTAATACAGGATTATTCTTTGTTCGTCTATTTAAGATTTGAACCATTCTATCGACTTCACGATTTCTACCAATAATAGGATCAATTTCATCACTCATTGCTCTTATCGTTAAATTAACACCGTAGGTGTCCAAGGCTCTTTTTTTTAATTTAAGTTTTTTCTTCGTCTTTTGTTTAGTAGATGCTCCACTTTTTTCTTTATTGAACTTTGCATCAGAACTCATCTGAACATCCTCTGATTCGACAGTAGACATGTCCACTGTTTCAAACTGTTCATGTGGGTCAAACTGACCTGTTGCAAGTCCAGATACAACATCCATCATACCTTCTAAATTCATATTATCAATATCCATATTTTCTATCATAAAATCAGCTCGTTCCAGTAAAGAATCAAATTCTTCCTCACTCATACCAGACTGTTTTATTAAAGTTTCAATCCCAGGAATTCCAACGTCTTTAGCACATTTAATACAAATCTGCTCTATGACTTCCTTCCCATTTTCCATTTTATTTAAAAATACAGTGGCTATATTTTTATTGCATCTGGAACATAATTTCATCTTGAACATCCTCTATTCTATACGAGTTACATAAACCGATGACAATAGCTTAACACCCATTTTTTTCATTGTTTCTTCCCAATCTCTCATATATTTACCGCCACCCCATCCATAAGAACCAAATAGAACAAGAGGCTTATTTTGCATATTCACCATTATAATTTACTAATACAGCATCTTCCACACCATCTATCATAGCGATTTCTTCTATAAATGCAGTATTAGTAGCTTTTAACCGTAATTCGGCTGTCAATTCAACATTTCCTCTTTTAATCGATTTTGACTTAATAGAATAACTAAATCTATTAATAATTGCCTTAATTTCAGGATAGGCATCATCTCTATAATTTACAATCAAAATATAAGTTCTATATTTATTTCGATGAAAGCTCATCAGGATAACCACTATTCCTATAACAATACCACCAATCAAAGAGAGTGGATATACACCAGCACCGATGGTAATACCCATTGTAATCGCCCAAAACATAAATATAATATCCAGCGGATCTTTAATAGCCGTTCTAAAACGAACAATCGATAATGCACCAACCATACCTAAAGAAAGTGCAATATTAGAACTGATAGTCATTACGACCAACGTAGTAATCATCGTCATCAATACAAGAGAATAGTTAAAACTGAAACTATATACCACACCCTTATAGGTTATTTTATAAACAAAATAAATAAACATACCCATAACATACGATATAGCAAGACCGATGATAATATCGACTAGCGTAAGCTGACCAAATGCATCACTATTTAATATGCTCTTTTTAATAATATCTGTAAAACCAACATTTGCTAATAAAAAATTCATTATTGTACACTCCATTTATTATTTACCAATGCTTCCCTACATATTACATATTTTGAAATTGAAAGTGGTTTCTTATCTACCATAGTTAAATAATCTCTAACCTGTTCTGGTAAAAATTCATCAAATTTCACTTCTAAAATCATTGTATCATCAGGAACCATATTCCTACCTAAAGTATCTACAAACAAGCCTTCTAGATTACTCGACCCTCTTAGTTGTTTATCAAATGTTATTCTTACATTTCCTGCACGCATAATATAGGCTTCTCTAACATATTCAACCATTACCTTAGGGCGTAGCCACTGTGTCTTATAGAGAATATAAAATTCTTGAGCCACATCATTTTTTTGTGTTCTCATAAAATCAATATCGCCGGAGAGTATCTTATCATATTGCTCTCGTGAAAGATTAAAACTATCCTTATTTGTCTTTTGATTTACTTTTCTTTTTCTCTCTAATTTAATAACATCATCTTTATTATCATATGCTCGTATTCGAAATTTTTTACGTATTAAAACACCAGCATTTTTTTCATACAGAGCAGTATCTATTAAATCATCATAATACAAGCTCTTAATTAAATAACCATCACCACTGACATTAGCATCCATCTGCATTGTCGCCTTAAGAACACTTCTTAATTTTAGATAATCCAGATAAGATATATAATATTTCAACTCATTTCTAAAATGTAATTTATCCAATTATCTTACCTCTATTTTACATCGATAGCCCTAACGCCAAAATGCTTAATTCTATTTTCATCTACCACTTTATCAAATGCATTCATTCTATTACCATTAGAATCCACCGCTACCACCTTCATATAGTAATGACCAAAAGGTAACTCCACAACAAAAGAATTCTCTGTCAATCCCGTTTTACTGATGATAGGGTTCATCATATCAGGAGTTTTAGCCACGGTTAATTCATAGTGTATAGGATCATTTTGCAAATCATAAGACTGTCCCCAGCTTAGTAAGACCTTACCATCTTTCACTTCAGCTGGATTTTGGTAGAAAGGCATCGGTCTAGCCTTAGAATTTATATAAATGTCATAATTAATCTGAGGAATATTAGGGAGCATATTATATATATGTGCAAATTCCGCAGTAGACATACTTAAATTTTCTAAAGTCTTATATTTTGATAAATCATTTGAAACTGCTGGATAGTATTTCTTTAATTGTTCCCTAATTCTCTCTGGACTATAATACTGCATTAATTCATCTAATTTTTTATCTAATGCCTCTACATTTTTATTTTTTCTTAAAAATCTATTATTTAATTTAGTCGCCCATAAATTTTGTATACCAAACTGCCAATCCGCATAACGGATATTTTCAAAATTATTCAGCTGTTCTTCTGTCATATCAGCAAAAACCCAACCCCATGCACCATCACAGTCCCATGGTATAAAATAAAATTTATCAGATGATTTAGGGCTATATATTAAAAAATTCTGACCTACGGTATCTTGGTTTCCAATAATAATATTACTAGCCATCCAAGTTAAATAATTATCTCTATCAAAGTACTTATCGATAACATCATCTATATCCATGGATACATCGTTTAACGCATCTAGCATCGCTAATAGATTTTTATGATCTTTACTGCCGTGAATGGCAAGTCGTTCTTCAAATTTTTCTTCATTATAGCTTGGATCTGTTGCCAATTTTAAAACTTCAGGATATCGATAAAATGCAAAACCATGCGCCTTATATAAGTTGCCATCACTATCTAAACCATGAGATGTTAGATATCTTCGATTTAGCTGCTCTACATGAGTAAATAGCCCTAAACTCTTAAAAGGAACATCACTAGACTTTTTATCACCTTCTGATAAGTCTTTGATATGAAGTCTTACAAATTGAGTTCTACAACTAGGAATATTATCCAAGCCTTCATATAAATCATAGCTAAGTTTATTTCTAACACGTGTCTTATCCCCTGGATGGTAATTCAGATTTAAAGTAGTCTGAGCACCCCACAAAGATTCTTTATCAATTAATTTTATCTTATATGACTTATGCGGACTTCTACTACTACTATGCCCTCTTGGCATAATGACTGCATTTGCCGTTTCATCAAATCCTTGTAAAAAATCTGATTTTGGTCCATTTTCATCCCCTAACTGAAAAAATGCCTTAGCGATGGGTTTTTTCACCCTTGTATTATAATCAAATTTATATGCTAAAAGTTCAGAATAGACAGAATATTTATTGCTATCAGGTGGCAAAACCGTGACATAAACATCGACAACAGAACCGTCAATGTCATTTTTATATATAGCATCTGCATCTTGAAAATGAAAATCTTCATTTGGATCCATAACTGGCTCTGGAAAAACATCACCTTCAAAAATATCATCTTTAGCATCTTTATCAAAAAACAGTTTATATGTTATAAACCCCAAACTCATTAACAATAAAAATAGTAATAATACTATTCCAAATCGTTTTATAGAACCTAATCGCATAATTCCTCCAAAACCTACATCATCCTCTTACACTATCACTATCCATATCTATCACTGGTTCATTCTCATAATTACTACCATCATAATCGTCATATTGATCATATTCGTCAAATTCATCATCAATATCATCAGCATCTACAATATAATATGGGCTTTCACCATTATCATCATATTCGACGATTTCTTCTTCTTTCATAACTATCATAAGCTTAGCAAGTTTAGTGAAAAATCCAGTACGTTTAATTCCTGACATACTCTGATTACAGTAGGTATAATAATCTAAATTATTCATATAATAATTTAGTCGCATAAATCCAACAATCCAACTAGTTAATGCACCTATAAAAAATCCAACACCCGCAAATACAAATCCCAACTTATTTACCAAATACGTTGCTAATAAAACCGTAATAAAAAATATTCCACTTACAACGGCAGCACCATTCACATCGTCAAAATACAGCTGTACCATGACACATACATATACTGCTGCATAGACATAGCTACCTAGGGTTAAAATACTAAAAATATCCACCGAACCACTAGTCACTCCTATTCTAGGAAGAAGTATTCTACCAATCAAAAGAGAAACTATTGTAAAAAATAACTGAATTTGCATAACACCAGCATATTCTTCATAGAGAGTTCTAATCATATATTCCTTTGACGTTTCAATTTGTACCAAATCTCCACCATGAATAATCTGAGCATAATAATCTTTATATCTATCATAGAAATTTGTTTCAAAAAATATGATAAAAAACACCATAGCTGGTATAACAGTTAAAAATGCATAAAACATCGGCACATCATAAAAAGGTGCAAGGTGGAAATTTTTAGCGATTATAGTGGAATGATCACTAAACCAATACACCATATTATGAACATAAATAGCAGCATTCATAAAAAAACCTACAAATACTAGTTTACCATATATATCAAGATTTTCAACAATAGTTCGACTTACTTTCGGTTCACTATTAAACACCGTTCTCATATAGAATATTAATCTCGTAGCAATAATCATAAATGCCATAATAACGGCAAATAAATAATAATTAGCATTCGTTATACGAAATAATACCATGATAATAGTCGTTACCAGTCCTACAAAAACCCCCGAAAGATAGATATAAAATATTTTTTTATAGTTTTTAACAGCAGTAATTACAATACCATATGTCCAAACGATGATAAGTATCATAAATAACGAATAGGCTAACAGTGCAGTGATAAAGTCCAACGAAGTAGTTCTTAAAAATAATATGCCTTCTATAGTTCCAACTATCAGTGCTACGATTAACGTAAAGTCTAGACCTTTTAAAATCTCATCATACCTATTCATATACATTAAATCCGCAAATACCCTACTTAGATACATGGATGCTGCCCCAGCTATCAAAAGAGAAAAAATAAATGCATACTGTATAACAGCGACAAACACCTGACGATTTATATAGCCCACACCCATCTGTTCCAATAAATACTGCATAAATGTAATCAAAAATACGCATAACATCATAGGGCCCACTGTTACCACAAATGAATATAAGAATGCCTTCAGTCCCCTAACAACGCCTCTTTCCTTATATAACTTTTTCAGTTCAAACCCTATGCCAGCCATTACTCTAACTCCTGATTAATCCCATAAACTCTATCATATACCTCTTGATAGCTACTAATCATCGTCTCACGACGATAAAATTTATTCACTCGCTCCATTGCTATGCGCCCCATCTCATGTCGAAGCGGTTCATTTTTAAGAAGATCAATAATACATTTTGATAGCATAACATAATCCATAACAGGAACGATACATCCACATTTACCCAAACCATCATTTCTACCAAATAATAGCTCCGAACAACTACCAACATCTGTTACCACGTTAGGCTTCCCACTCGCCATCGTTTCTAGAACACTAAGTGGTTGTCCTTCCGATATGCTAGATAAAACAAATAAATCCGATGCTGGAATATATTCTTTAACATTAACCTTACCAGTAAAACGAAGATTTTTAATTTTTAAATCATTCATCGCTTGGATGCATTGCCCATAATATTCTTCATCTTCATCTGTTGAACCCATAATAAAAAATCTTGTATTTGGTACAACTCTTTGAACCCTATCAAATGCGAGCAACATCGTCTTAATATCCTTTATCGGCACCACTCTAACAATCGCCGATACCGTGTACATATCTGGTTCATTAGGAATGTCATCATCGAATATAGGTCCTACATCAGAAAGATTTGAAAATCCATCATAATCCACACCATTAGGAATAATGCTTATTTTTTCTCTATCACATCCTAATGATACTTCTACCTCTTTATTTTTCTCAAACAGAGTTAATACCTCATCAGCATAGTCATATGCACAACGAGATAAATTATAAAAAAATTCAATCCACATACTTTTATAATAACTCTGCATCCATGTAGCCTTAACTATTTCTATTTCTCGCTCTCTAGTATATATTCCATGTTCCGTTATAAGCAGTGGTTTTTTGTAACGTCTTTTTGCCAACGTCCCAACAATCCCAGCATATCCAGTGGATGGCGAATGATATATGTCCGCATATGGAATATCATGTTTCATAATATGAAAAAGTGGCAATAACATACTTCTCATCGTCCAGAAAAACTCTGTAAATGGACTCTGCGAAAAACTATCGGTGTATGACTTATGTACTATATCAAAGAAATCTCTTGACAGTAGAAAATCTTGCACATTGATAACTTTTTTATTTTCAATAATATTAAACAAATATTCCCAGTCGAATTTTTCACCAATGATAAGTTGCATTAAAACATTCTGTTCTTTAGGTGTAAATTTAATTTTTTTCTGCCTAATAATATCTTCAAATAACCAGCTATCCAAAAATACCTCTACTATTTCAACCACATTATCAGGTATTTCATATTTGAAATCTCCTTTAAATTTTTGTTCTGGTGCAATTGCATATATTACAAATTCATTTTCTGGCATATTTCGTATCAAAGAATTAACCCAGCTACTAACACCGCCTGTAATATATGGATAACTTCCTTCAACTATAATACAAATTCTCATTTAGTCCACCTTTAGTCCACTTGCTTATTCATAATTAATTTTAAAATTCTTATCAGTATATTTTACATAATAATCATTTTCACCAAACTTATATAATTCGCAATTCTCACCAGCAACAACAGGACGTTCAGAATGCAAAAACATATGCAAAGGTAAGTCTTTAGCATTTGTCTTAACAGTAATTCCATCTTCTCCATAATCAGTTATATAATCAATTCCTATATAACTTGCAACCGTATTTGCTGCTTCGGATGCCGTCTCAGGTTTGATAAAAGGCATGTTATCATATGCAAACTCCGCCAGCTTTTCATAACTTTTGATTTGTTTCTTATATGGTTTTCCTTCATTTCTTTCAGGATCCATAAAATCGTCCGGATGAATAAAATGCTGTATCGTACCAAATCCCAAAATCCCACTGTAAATGGAAAGGCGATTAAACTCTCCAAAATTATATCCTGATGAAAATCTTGGTAAATTAATCACATCTGCTGCTTCATTATAGCTAAAATCTTGAACATATGATATATTCCCATAATCCTCATAATATACACTGGCTATCACATTTAGCTTAGGAAATACTGTTTTTAATGCTATAATTCCATGTTCATCTATAATATTACTCGGTGGTACATAGCAGTTTATATTATACTTAGGAAAACATCTCTTTAACTTTGCATCAGCGACATTTAAAGCTGAAATCATATCTTTAGCATCATCCCAAACATTATAATGAAAAAATTTAGACGACTTTGCATTTAGGGTCATAGGCTGATGATTATATCCATGAAGTCCCATTTCTCCACCACTTCGAATCAGTTCTCTGCCCATAACGATAAATTCCCTATCCGATATTTCACCCTTCACTGGTGAAAAAGGTTCATGCGTATTGTCATTATATGTTTGAATCAGTGCACCAGTATAAGTAATATTATAATTCTGTGCAATCTTGAGCATCTGTGGCCACCATACATCGATATAAAATTCTTTAATCGTCTTATTATATTCTTTTTTTATATCAGAATAATATGAATTTGACATAGGTGATGGAAAATCATCAATCCACATCACTTTATTCGCTAACACTGGATAGATATATTCTCCTTCTAGTAGAGCTATAATTCTCGCTACAAAGCCAGATAAACTCTTACTTTCAATCATATTCCCATTAAAATATGCAATTTTACCATTATTATATTTATAAGTCCAAAGCAGGGGTATTCCCTCTATACTTTCCATATAAACTTCAGCATCAGAATTTAAGCCTAGCATACTCGAGAAATTCTCAGTTTGAACTAAATCAATCATATCTTCACCTGCAGCAGGCATAAACCGATCATCAAACTTAATGCCCTTTACACTCTTACCGCCAGCCATTTCTACTATGCCAAATTTTAAGTACTGATTTAACGAGAAGATAGGTTGAAGAATCCCCACCTTGCCACCACTTGAGATAAAATCCACTATTTCATTAAAATTTTCAATATGTTGTGTGGCACTTACCATTATTAATATTGTCTTTTCATTAATATATACCGAAGTAGGCTCTTTTACATCTACGAGTCTATATTTCTTTTTATGAGCTTCAAGCATCCTCACACAATTCTTTTTAATGGAAACACTAGATTTGTCAGAGGAATCATATATAACCAAAAAACTATCATCCGTCTCAAACTCTTCGGTTAATTTAGGATTATATATTAACTCCTTATCTATCATACGATCCTGGTTTTTGTAATTTCGGACGATAACATGATCAAATCGAAGCACTTGAACAAACAAAAGCAACATAATTGCAACAGCCATAAACCAAACAATTCTATTTTTTGTACTATTCATGCTCCTCCTATTCAACCACAGTTTTCCAGTACTGAATCATACTTTCACCCTCTAAAGTTTTATTAATATACGAATCATCCAAAAACTTTAACACCGTTCTTATTCCATTGGTATCATTAACGGAATAATGATATTTCATCATCAAAAGATATGGCCATTCACTTTCAGGATATCTTTCCTTATAAAGAGCAATCCATTCAAATAAATGGGCTAAATTATTTAACTTAATATCTAAATTAATCTTCTCTTTAAATAAATTTTCAGTATAATAGCCACAAGTTAATAAATCAGACAATAAATGAGAATATTCATTAGCATATCGTCGTTCATTGTTATTATCTAATAGACCACTATGATAGTATCTACCAACGATGTTAACATAACCTTTAAGATTTTCCACATCATTTGGATTTGCTCGATATTTAAGTAAGTATCCTTGAATTATTTCTTGAAATCTAGAATTTATCTCCATAACCATACTAGCTGCATAGTGTGAAGTTTCCATATCCTTATCCACCATGGCATTTCTTAAAAAGCCAAGATATCCCATTGTATCTTCTTTTGATACATCCAACAATAATTCCCGTTTTACACGAGAATCATTTAGTAGAAGGGCTTCATCTAGAGGTACATAATTAACCTCTTTTTCAAATTCAACCATCCTTTCATATCGAATGTCATTTCTTATATCGCCAACACCATGGTCAAATATATCATCGAGATCACCCTCATCCTTTTTATTATGAAATATTACCCCTATAAAAGGAATAAATAATCCAAAAATCGGAATCAAAATCATAATTGCGATTTTCTCCAAAGGGATACCCTTACCTCTTAATGTAGCTTTCACAACAATAACAAGAGCCAATATAATTTGAACTATATAAACTAATATCCAATACCTCTCTAAAATTCTAATCATTGTCTTTTTTATCCTGAAACTCAACCATTTGAACACTAATACCAATTTTAGATAATCTTCTTACCACAAATTGTGCTTCTTTTCTATTGGTATTAGAAAGAATGACATACAACTGCCCCATATCATCCATCCCCATAAAATCATCATCACGAATTACATTATCAATTTTTTGTGCAGCACTTCGCAATGAATACTCATCTAAATTAACTTTTAGACATATAAATTGCAGATTACTATTTTTCATCAAATATTGCTTACTAGATAACACCTCTTCAAATGCACGCCTAGTATAGATGCTAGTACCTTCGATATATCGTTCGCTACTAACAGCCTTATCATATTCATATGCCTTATATAGCGTAGATGAAATAAGATCTGTTATAACCTTAAAATAGTTTTGATATGATAGCGTGAGCATATCAAAATCAGTCTTATAAATAAGAACTACACCAACTACGTCATTATTGCTAATTACAGGCATAGCAAGTATTGGTGCATCTTTTACAATTTGTTTTGCCACATATAAATCACGATTTGCAATGGTGCTAATAACCTCTTGATGTTCTTCGACATTTATCGATTTGCTAACAAGATTATTAAGCCTTACAGAACAAGACATAAGCCTTGCATATTTACCACCACCACTTAGTCGATAAATAGCAACCGAATCCGTCTTCATCAATCGTTCTAAAACATTCACTGCCTTTGCAAAAACTTCCTCTGGCTTTAATGTATCAAGTTCTTGCAAAATGGAAAATATTTTACCAAAACTATCCTCTGAATGAATAATCTGAGTTTGCAATTCATCACGAACCAATCTCATATCATGATATAATGTAGTAACAAAATCTACTTTTTCATCTAAATTTCCTATTACTTTTATATTATCTTGATTCACCCTGACGAGTTCATCTCTTATATAGCCAATCATAAATGCCACAAATACATAAGAGGCTAATTTTAGATAAAAATCCGTACTATATATTAAAACGACAGGATCTCTCGATGTAGCTGCAAAGAGTATAATGGTGGATATAAAGCTTAAAACGAATGACACAGCTCCTTGTTTAGAGCCATACATAATACTAAATACAACGATTAGCATTAAATTAAAATCCACTGGAGAATGCCTAAACACGCCAAAGAACATAACACTTAACAGCGTCAGCAAAATATATGCACCGATATTTTCAATATATGGCATCCACCGTCTCTCGTTCACTTTATTAAAAAAGCCACCAAACTTAGCACGGGCATTCCTTAATTTTTGTTTAATATCTTCTTTTGACTTAGCAATCGATATAGGCACATTATAGTATGCTAAATAAGTTTTCGTAATACCTTCCTCTAAAGAAACTGTAGGAATCCAGTCAAATATCTTCTTAGCCTTTGTATTATCGACTTGGATACTATGAACAGGTTCTATAACTTGATCATCATAAACCACCAAATCATAATCGATATCACCGCTTTTATCATTTAAAGCAACCAATTCAGCTATATCTTTTATCTGAGTGGATACACCACTACATAAATTAAATACACCTGAATATTTTATACTAAAAACTTTATATACAGCATCTACTACATCTTCTATATAAATAAAATCCCTAACTTGCTTACCACTACCATGTATAACCATAGGTCTATGATTCAGATTATCCTCGATAAACTTAGAAACCACGCCTCCATTTTCTGCTCGTTGTCTAGGTCCATAAACATTTGATAAACGAATGCATACCGTATCCATGACGAATCTCTTCGCATATAGATTGGTATATTTTTCACCTAATAATTTATTAAAAGCCAGCAAGGTCAATGGATTAGTCTCATCTTCCTCATTTAACGGAGCCTTGCTATCACCATAAACAGATGTGCTCGATGCGAAAATAAATTTATTCACCTCATATTTACGAGATAAATTCAATATATTAACCAGACCAAGCAAATTTGACTTAGCTATACTATAGGCATCACTTTCTAGCATACTATCGCCTACCTTAGCCGCCATATGTACAACTACATCAAACTTATTACCTTTAAAAATTTCTTCGCAATTAGGATCTTCCACATCGAGTTCATAAAACCTATGTGAATGTATGAAATTTTCTTTTTTGCCATTAGTGAGATTGTCTATAATATATATTTCATGACCTTCTCTATAAAACCTATCCGCAATATGCGAACCGATAAATCCATATCCACCAGTGATTAAAATCTTCATCTATTTACTTAGCTATTTTAGCTACTCCTTTTTTTGAAATGTTTTCTTCTATGAACTCACCTAATTCACCTTCAAACTTGCTTAAGATGACCATCGCCTTATCTCTAAGTTCATCAATTTCTTTCTTATAGTTTTCAAGTCTTGTATTTTCAGCATCAAACTTATATCTCATTTCTATTTCCATAGATTCAGCTTTTTCTTGAGCACGTAATACCGCTTGAGCAATTTTCATCTTTTCTTTTTCAACATCTCTATCAATCGCCTCAAACTCAGCTATTTCAGATTTTAATTTCTCATTTTCAGATGTTAATTGAACTAATCTTTCATCTAAATCAGCCTTATACTTCGCATCGCTGTCTTTAATTTGTGAATTTAGTTCTTCAATCTTAGCAATATAATCATCTGCTAACGAATTAATCGCTTTTAATTCTTTTGATAATTGTTCATTATCATTTGTTAGTTCATTGTTCTTATCAAGAAGGGACCTTAGTTCTCTATTAAGAACTGTAATCTTCTTTGATAATTCTTCACTTTCCTTACTTGGACGTTCTACCACAACTTCTTTAATAACTTCTTTAACAGGTTGCTCTGCTTTTGGAACTTCAACAGTCAAACTATCTCTTAATTCATCTAATTGCAAAGAAAGAGTTTGGATTTTCTTATCTTTTTGCTTTCTTTCTTCTGTTATATCCGTCATCGTTTTTTGTAGAGCAAGATATTCTTCTTCCACACCTTTTAACCTAGCCATGCGAAGTTCCATATCACCAATTCTTTTTTGAAGTTTAACAATCTCTTCTTCTTTGATTTTTACAATTCTTTGATGATCACTTACCAGATTATCGATGTAAACTTGCACTTCTTCTTTGTTAAAACCTAGCATTGCAGATTTAAAAATTTCTTCGTACATACTATCCCCCCTTATATAAATGTCTCCATTATAATTTTGCAATATTTTTTATAAGTTGTCAACGTTTTTTTTACCTCCAAACTCAAAGCCAGCATTTTCAATGCTTTGCCGTATTATATCCAGCGTTACATCCTCCCGTGCATCCACGGTAACCGTATTATTTTCTAAATTAACCTCTACTTTTTTAATGCCCTCTACCTCATTTAACACATTTTCGACCATCATTTTACAATGCCCACAACTCATGCCCTTTACATAATATATCTCTTTCACTACATCCTCCTTTATCACTTTTATGTTAATTTTTATTTTCTATTTATACTAATATGACTTGGGATAAACTTCCTTAATCTTAGCGCATTACTCACAACAGATACCGAACTCATAGACATCGCCGCAGCAGCAAACATAGGATTTAAAAGAGGTCCACCAAAGATATAAAATAACCCTGCTGCCAATGGTATCCCCGCCGTATTATAAGCAAATGCCCAAAATAGATTTTGTTTAATATTTTTAATGGTTGCCCGACTAAGTTCGATCGCCGTTGTCACATCGTTAATATCGCCCTTCATCAACACGATATCGCCACTTTCCATTGCCACATCAGTACCAGAACCTATAGCCATCCCAATATCAGCTTGAACTAAAGCTGGTGCATCATTAATGCCATCGCCAACCATTCCCACAATATGATGCTTTGATTGCAATTCTTTAATAGCATCTAATTTTTCATGTGGCATAAGTTCTGAAAAAACATTATCCACCCCCACTTCTTTAGCAATAGCATCTGCAGTATCTCGATGATCCCCCGTCATTATTGATACGTTTATACCCAGACTTTTTAATTTAGAAACAGCTTCGAAAGCTCCCTCTTTGACAGCATCGGCAACCGATACAGCTCCTACAATGCATTCATCCACACCTATATATATAGGCGTTCTCGCCAACTTCGCTTGATTATCTCCCCATGACTTTAAACTAGCACTAATGTCATTAGCATGTTGAAGATTATCTGTAATTATATTCCAATTACCAATAATAATTTTTTTCTCATCAATTTGAGCTGTGATACCTTTTCCCGTTATGGCTTTAAAATCTTTTATAGGCAGCATTTCTAAATCTAATTCACTTGCTTTATCGCATATTGCAATACCGAGAGGATGTTCTGAATTTGTTTCCACAGATGCCATCATTTGCAATACATCATTATCCTTATATCCATCTACAGAATATATCTCCATCACTTCAGGCTTGCCCTTGGTAATCGTACCTGTTTTATCAAATACAACCGCTGTTAGCTTATGCGTTTGTTCCAACGCCTCACCATTTTTAATTAATACTCCATATTTAGCACCTCTACCAGTTCCTACCATAATCGCTGTTGGCGTAGCAAGACCTAAGGCACATGGACACGCCACAACGAGTACAGATATAAAAATTCTAAGTGCAAAATCTAAGTCCTTTGTAGTCATAAACCAAAGCACACTCGATACCATCGCAATAACAATAACTATTGGTACAAAATATCCTGATATAATATCTGCCATTAAAGCAATAGGTGCTTTGGTACTTTGAGCATCTTCGACCATATGAATAATATGAGCTAATACCGTATCTTTTCCAACACCAGTAGTTCTAAGTTTTATACTGCCATTTTGATTAAGTGTAGCAGCGACCACTTTATCGCCAATATTTTTTTTAATCGGTATGCTTTCTCCTGTAATCATTGACTCATCCACATACGTTTCACCATCGATAATAACACCATCTACAGGAAATTTTTCACCCGGTTTGACTAGCACAATATCATCTACTGCAACTTCTTCAATAGGTAAACTAATAAAAGAATCTCCTTCTACGACAACAGCATCTTTCGGTTGTAATTTCATCAAAGCCTCAATTGCTTGATTTGTCTTACCTTTTGCATGATGTTCTAATGTTTTCCCAAGAAGAATAAGTGCTATTATCGTTCCCGCTGACTCAAAATATAAATGATGTACCCAATGAGTCTCTCCCATACTAATCTTAAATATAGCATATAATCCATATATGAATGCTGCTCCAGTTCCTATCGCAATCAGAGAATCCATATTCGGATGTGCCGATATAAATGTTTTAAAACCCATAATATAAAATCTGCGCCCAGCATATATAATGGGAACCAATAATATCAGTTGAACGATTGCAAATCTTAGCGGAAATATCTCTGGATTCATAAATCTAGGAATGGATAGTCCCATCATATGACCCATTGCCACATATAAGAGAATAGCAGCAAATGATATGGCAATGCCAAAATCTAACCATTCTAAAGAACTAGTCTTATTATGCTCTTTTTTATATTTATCTAATGCTCCGATAGGTAGCGGCTTAAAACCTAATTTTTCAATAGAGCGTTTTAATTGTGATAATCTGATTTTATCACTGTCATAATTAATATTCGCCTGTCCCGTTAGGGCATTGACATTAATGGATACAACGCCATCCATTTTGGAAAGTGAACGTTCCACAGCAGCTGAACACGCTGAACATGTCATCCCTTCTATGGGAATAATAATCTGTTTTTTATTTTGTTCTATATCTATTTCATTATTCATAACGTCCCCTTTACATCTTCTTCACGCCTTTTCATGCTTATATTAATATTACCCCAATACTTATCATCAAACCAAAATTACTTACTCTTTATGTTAATCTAACAAAAATCAGTAGAAAAAAACTCCAAAAGCACTTTCACTTTTGGAGTTTAATGATTCATTGTATAAGATGTGATAAACACTAACGATAAAATGCCTTATAGCCCTTATATGTCATAAATACATCTGCCTTACTTACAATTTCAAACGGAGCATGCATGCTTAACATTGGCGTTCCACAATCCACAACATCCGCTCCCGCATTGGATAGAATATAAGCAATGGTTCCACCACCACCTTGATCGACCTTCCCTAATTCGCCCACCTGCCAGATCACATCATGATCATTAAAGATCTTTCTGACATCAGACAAAAACTCGGCATTGGCATCATTACAACTATATTTTCCACCAGAACCAGTGTATTTCGTCATCTGAACGCCATGACCCAGAACCGATGTGTTTTTCTTATCATATACCTCAGCATAATTTGGATCATATGCCGCACATACATCTGCCGATAACACCTTAGTCGCCAGTATACATCGACGAGTATTTAGTTCTGTCGCCTTATTATCTTGCAAATGTAAAAGCTCTGCTAGTACCGCTTCAAAGTACATGGATTCAGAACCTGTATTACCTTGACTACCCACTTCTTCCTTATCCATAAACATACCCACCGCAGTATACTCGGGACTCTCAGTATCCAGTATCGCTTGAACGCCAGCATATGAGCAGACTCGATCATCTTGACCATATGCGGATATCATACTTCGATCTAGCCCCACATCTCTAGCCTTACCTGCAGGAACAATCTCTAGCTCCGCCGTTGTAAAATCAATTTCTTTCACACCATACTTCTCATATAGAAGATTTAAGATATTAGATTTCACTTTTTCATTAATCTCCGTATTTTGTTCAGGAATGCTTCCTATTAGTAGATTCATTCCCTCTCCAGTGATTGCCTCTGATAGTTTTTTCTGTCTTTGATCTTTTGCTAGATGCGGAAGTAAGTCCGTGATAAATAACACAGGATCATTTTCATCTTCTCCAATGGTAATCTCTATTTTATCGCCATTTTCATTAAAGATAACACCATGCATGGCAAGAGGACGTGATAACCATTGATATTTTCGAATACCACCATAGTAATGAGTTTTTAAAAAAGCGATACCTGTATCTTCGTACAGTGGCACGGGCTTAAGATCTAGTCTCGGAGAATCAATATGCGCCCCAACGATTCGTAATCCTTGTTCTAACTTTCTTTTACCAATTACAAATAGTATGACCGATTTATTTCGATTTAGAGCATAAATTTTCTGTCCCGCATATAATGGATCCCCTTTTTGAATAACATCCTCAAGAGCTGTAAATCCTCTTTTCTTAGCTTCATGCACGATATTCGTCGCACATTCTCTCTCTGTTTTACATCTATTTAAAAAACTTTTATAACCTTCACAAAATTGAAATATTTCATCATTTATTGTATCTGATTGTTCCCAGGCATTTTTAAATTTATTGGCATATGGGTTTACTTTATTTTCCATAACATTCTCCTTACTCTATTATTTATCAATACTTTTAATAGAATTTATTTCATCAGATGATAATATCTTATCAAAATCTAATAATATATACATATTATTACCATCTTTAGCGATTCCTGAAATAAACTCTCTACTTTCACCTAATAAAATAACCTCTGGACTTTCTATATTCTGTTCATTAATATTAAGCACCTGTGAAGCATCATCGACAATAAAACCAATTTCTCTAGTAGAAGTATTATAAATCAAAATACGTTCATCCTTGGATACCCCGTTTTGAGATGAAGGCATAATATTAAATCGCTTTTTTAAATCAACCACGGGGATTATATCACCTCGCAAATTAATCATACCTGCAATTGTTTTTGGAGAATCTGGTATAGGTGTAATATTAATTTTTTCTGCAATACTGCTAACTCCTGAAATATCCACTCCATATTTTTCATCTTCTAATCTAAATATAATATATTGTTTTTCAGCCATACTACCTCCATTTAACTTAGCTTATCTGATGAAGTGATATCTTCGACATACGTAATTTCTATATTTTCTAATCTCTGACGAAAACTTTTTCGAAATTTTTTTAGATATTCCTCTCGTAAATGACCTCTTTCTTTTTCTTCTTCCTTTGTTAACGATGATATCTTCGCCTTTCTAGCAAGTTCATTTAATCTATCTAAATCTTTTTTTTCTAGCATTATACCTCCATTTCATCGATAAATCGACAACTATCCCTAATAATTAATTGATGAGGTAATACAATCATATCTTCTGATACATTTTCGCCTTTTATCAGTTTGATAAGAAGTCTTAGCGACACCGCCCCCATATCATATATAGGCTGTCTAATGGTGGTAAGCTTTGGTCTAAATAGCGATGACATCTTAGTATCATAAAATCCCACAACCGAAACATCATCTGGTATTTTATAACCACTATCATATAATGCATTCATAGAACCTATTGCCATATCATCAGATGTGGCAAAAATAGCCGTCGGTAATCGTTCATCATCAATCATGCTTTTTACTATCTGATATGCCTTATTAGCACTAAAATATCCTTCAAAAACATATTTTTCATCATAAGGCACATTAAACTCAGATAATGCCTTCTTATAGCCTTCTAAATGCTTTTCTCCAAAAATACCTTTTTGTGTACCATTTCGAATAAGAGCAATCTTTCTATGTCCTTGTTCTAATAGATATTTGACCATTTCATATGACGCTTTATAGTGATCGATGCTAACAGAGCGAATACCAGAGCCTTCATGAAAATCTCGATTAATCATCACAATCGGTATATCGTGATTGTGTATAAATTTTTCATGTTCCTCTGTAATATCAAATGTTATAAAAACTATTCCCTCTACTTGTTTTGATACCAACAAGTTCAAATATTTTAATTCCTGTGTCTCCTCGGCATATGCATTGCATAATATTATTTCATATGAATATGTCTTTGCGATTTCTTCTATTGCATTTAATATTTCTCCCGTATAAGATGAGGAAATATCAGGAACAATAACACCGATGGTATGACTTTTTTTCATAACAAGACTTCTAGCCACTGGATTTGGGCTATATCCCGTTTGTCTAATAACATCTAACACCCTTTTTTTGATATCATCACTTACGGGTTTAGAATCATTGATAACCCTTGATACCGTTGATATTGATACATTGGCCTGTTGTGCAACATCCTTAATTGTTATGGGCATATTCCCCCCTAACTCATACTGTGCAAAATCTTATTCCATGCTTTGTTCAAACATCTTCGTTAACAAAATAGATAATGACTTCGCTAATACATAATCCCTATCAGTAAATTCCATTTTCAAAATCGAAACTGCTATAAACAGAAGTCCCAGTAAATTTTCATCACTGTTTAGCGGGATAATAATTTTACTTTTCCAATCTGTTTTATCCATCTTATATTGTGGAATAATAGGATTTTCCCAATCAATAAAAATAGCACCAGAAGACTGCCTATATTTATCATACATGATTTCATATTCTTTATAATTAATAAGCATATCTTCATCAATGGATTTTGAATATAAAATACCATCCTTTTTATCCTTACCTATTATAACAACTTCATCAGCACCGAGTTCATCCAAAATAATAGAGAGTGCCTTATCCATCTTATTTTTAGGTTTTTTAGAAGATAGCAAATCAATAAGTGCCATCACACCATCCACTCTATTAGCATCATTAACATCCCCTCTAATAATGGAATAATATGGTCGATCAATAGGATGAATTTCACCCTTCATGGTTTCATTCCATACTGTTATCATATTCTTACCATATTTTTTAGAATGATAGAGTGCTTGATCCGCCTTTTCAATTAATTCTTCTTCTGAGCTGGCATGCTTTGGATATGAGGCAATACCAACACTTAAAGTTACCTTTTCGAAATTTCCAACAAATACCTTTTCTTGGACTTCACTATGGATTTGTCTAAGGATTTTTTGTGCAAAATCCGCATCGGCATCAGGTAAAAAGATTAAAAATTCATCTCCACCATATCTACTAACAAAATCAACAGTTCGTACTAATTTATTCATTATATTTCCAATTTTTTTAAGGATCGCATCCCCACATCGATGTCCAAATCTATCATTAATACCCTTAAAATTATCTATATCTAGCATAACCAAAGACAACTGTCTATTTTCTAAATACAAATTTGTAAATTCAGCAGAAAATTTTTCTTCCATAAAACTTCGCAAATATACACCCGTTAGTTTATCGATGCGAACCTGCCTTTGCAATGAATAATTTTGAATTAGCATAGAACATAAATTCATCATCTTACGTATATTCGATAACACACTTTCATTAAATCGATTAAAATTAGGATCTGATTCTAGATACAAATATCCAATGATTTTTTCTTCTAATAAATTTTTTTCACTATCACTATTCTTAGCATAATCAATGGATAGTATCGGAAGTAAAATCATAGAAACGGTAAATCGGTTATTTTTTCCTAAGTTTTTATTTAATTTTTTACCAATTCTCAGTACACCTTCTCTATACACATGTGCCTTTCTAATTAAAGACGATATATCCAGCATATTAAATGATTGATCACTCTTAATGATTTTCCAAGAATCTGTAACCGTATCTTGTATATATAGACATGCCACATCTGCGAGTGTTTCCTTAATACATAAAATCATAAATTTATACATATTCTGTTCTAAATCATCGGATAAATCACATACCAAGGCATTAAAATCATCAAAATATTCACCATATTTACGCATATAGCTATGTTTTAACGATTCTAAAAAATTATTATTTTCATACAATTTATCCAATGATGTAATATCAAAATACTGTTTTGATGAAAAATCTTCTAATGTCAGATCATGCCATACAGAACCGTTATTATAATTTCCACCTAATTCATTTAAAATCAAATCCATCTCATAACGCAAATTTAACTTAACATTATCAAACATAATATAGTATCGAATCTCATCATCCGATAAATTTTCTGTCATTCTTTGGATGGATTCAAAAGCCTTAAAATAATGTGCAAGTGCTTCATATAAAGACTGAGATTTTAATTGATCCCCTAATTTTTTATATACAAATACCAGCCATTCTTCATTTAAATCCATTGTTTCATCAAAAAGAAGTTTTCTTAATTTTATAACATCTAATTCCGTCAGTGCCATCGTTAATATTTCACGCTGTGTCGATAAAAACTTAGAATCATAATAAGATATTAATTTACTATCTAAATCTAAATATCGTTTAAGTTCCATATATCTGCCTTCTTCAGCAATAAATATCCCGACGATGAAGATAATTTGTCGTACAATTCTAGCACCATTAGAATCATGCACAATTAATATTAAATCTTTTATTTTATTGAGAATTTCATTTGGACTATGCAACGCTTTTCCATTTTCATACCACCAAATCCAAAACTCCATATTCTTCATAATGTAATGATGCATAGGATCTTGGATAGCATTTTCTCCTAGAGTGATGCTAGAAATTGCCATATATCTATCCAACATATTTAAAATAGCGTCTACATCTTTCATAAAACATGCATACAAAGATGCCAAGGCATAATATATTCTAGTCACATGCTCATTAAATGGAATATCATTATACAATACTGTAATATCTGAAAACATCTTATGAGCACGAGAATAATCCCCCGTACAAATATATATCTCACACTGTCTATATAATGTTCTAAAATCATACTCTTTTAGCATGGCTGACTTAGTATATAGGCGAGCCTCGGTGAAATACTTCATAGCATCACCAAATTTTTGTTCTAACATATAGGTAGAACCTATATTGTAGAGATACTTATTTCTATCCTGTAAAATTCTGGTTTTCTTTGATAGCTTATATGCCTTCATATAATTTTCACGTATATAATTAATATCACCATATGCTAAGGCATAAATTTCACCCATGGTATTGTATAATTTACACTGATCATAGATAGCATTTTGCTGTTCGTAAATCACAAGTGCCTTATTAATATATTTACTAGATTCAAAATACTGTCCTTTAAGAGAGCTATAAACCGCCCAAGCAGTATAAAATCTCGCTAAAAAATACTGATTATCAAATTCTTCTGCCTTACGAATATAATCCTTTATATCGCTACCTTTATTATCAAAGGCTCCAATATCATAGCACACTACTAAAATATAATCCTGTGCACGCAACTCACCTTCATCATATTGAATATTTATAGACATTTGCTTTAATTTTTCAAGCATCGTTAACGATTGAGACGTTTTATACTTACCCGTTTGTAAAAGGCATAATTCTAAACTAGCATTAATATACTCTATATCATCATGTTGTATTTGTGCCGTTTTTTGTGCAATTTCAAAACACTGTTTTGCCTCATCTAATTGATTAATTTTTTCATGAAGATGACCCATTCTATTTAATATGCTACTTTCATTTATTTTAAGGTCATATTTATGATTAATATTAATTGCTTCTTCTAAAAAATGAATGGCATCTTGATAAAAATACATTTTTTCAACTTGGGCAGAAGCCTTCTGACAAATCTCCACAGATTTTTCAACATATCTACTCTCAATCAAATGATATATTAATCGATCCCCTACTATCCCCAATTGATGAGCATAATCACGCATTAATATATCAGCAACCATTTTATGATATCGTTTTTTATTCACATAGGATATACTATTGACAACATCCAATAGCAATTTTTTATGTTTATAGCTATATGCATAACCAAAATCTCCTACCGTTTTATCAAGAAATCCTATATTTTCTGCCTTTTCCAGTACATCAGCTATCTGCTGTGCATCCAAATTACTAAAGACATTTTCAATTGATATCTGATATACTGCTTCACCTGCAATAGCCATTAATTCAAATATTTGTTGTTGACTCGCATCCTCTATAATAGCGGATAGTTCTTTTGGAAATTCACATATTGAATCTTTGCTAACAGCAGAATAAAACATAGGAGCGGTTTTAATCTTCCATTTCATATTTTCATCGACATAGATTCGCTTTTCTTCAAACCAATCCGTCAGAAGATTTTGTATTTTATAGGGACTTCCATGAATATCCTTTAAAATCGTAGCTGTAATAACATCCGTTCCATCTTCCTGCCCCAACATCTTTTTAACATATTGCGTTTGTTCATCATAGTTTAAAGGTGGTAAATAAATCCCCTTATGTCTAATATTATTCTTCCATGAGAGTTCATTATCATCATCATATGTACACAATATATATATCGATAACACCTTCTCTGATGAAGTAATAGCATACACTATTTTCTTTTCATATTCACTTAGATATTCTATATTATCAATAACTAATACTAGTGGCTCTTCAAAACTACATTCATCCATAAAAGTTATAATACGATTCACTAATTTATGATTTTCTATTTTTTCATTAGAAACATGGGCTGCTTTTACATTCCACTGTTCAGACCTATGTGGTAATATCTTAACAAATTCCGACCCATATTTTTCAACATAGTCATTTTGATTATAATTATAAGACATCATTTCATCCACCAACATTGAAAATGTCTTAAACGGTTTTTCATCATGTGATGTAAGCTGGGTATAGATGGTTCGATAACCCATTAATCGAAGTCTATATGCTATTTCTCGTAATGATTGACTCTTACCAATACCTCTTTCACCATATAGAGAAAACATCATGAATTCAGAATATCCATTGGTATTATTTTGAATTTGATCTGTAACATAATCAATAATACTGTTCTGTCCTATCATCGGAATATCAAAATTTAATCGATTATAGGCTTGAAAATCTAATGGATCATCTTCTAATGCAAATAATACTTTGATTTCATGCCACATTTCAGTTGCATTGGCATAACGATGATTAGGATCATTTTTAACCGCTTTTTTTAAAATCGTCATTAACGGATCTTTGCTATTTGACTTATTAATCTTATTAATAGATAATTCATGTCTAATCTCGCTATAACGTATATAGTATATTAAAATACCTAATGCATATACATCTACTTCGGCTGTAACTGTTTCATTAAAGAAAATTTCTGGAGCAATCATCTCGACAAAGTTACTGCCAGAATCAAAATAAATATCATCATACAAACTAGCAAATGCCATATTTTTTAATTTAAGGGAAATTTTCCCTTGTACATCTCGAAGTATCGTCATGGTTTTAAAATCTAAATTTCCATGTACAAATCCTCGTGAATGCAAATAGGCAACCGCCTTGCATAGACTGGCAATAACGTCAATTTTTTCATCATCATTTAATTCATAATACTCTATTACATGCGAATAATCCCTATCCTCAAAAGTATAAAAAAAGCGTCCTTTCGCCATCTCTTTGCCATCGATTTTTTCAACAATATCAAATTCATAAACCGAATCAATATATGGATGTCTAAGGGTTTTCCACTCATGAAACGATTCGGAAATATGTTGAATTTTCCCCACATGAGAATAGGTCTTTGATAATAATTTTAATCTCAAATGCATACTGGGATTTTGTTTATCAACCACTTTATAAATCGTTCCCGCCACATTGGAATATAATGTATCAATAATCTCATATCGATTGTTTATAACATGCATTGCGTCCTCCAGGTTACTATAAATATTGTATCATCACTATATAGAACGCTCTAAATACTGATTAATCTTATCGACGATACTATCTACAGTAAAGCCAAATTCATTCATCATAACAGCTCCAGGCGCTGACTTTCCAAAATGATCTACACCAATAGTTAAGGCATTAATTCCTGTATACTTATGCCATCCCATCGTCAGTCCCGCTTCTATCGACACTCTATTTTTTATAAAGTAACTCATTACTTCATTTTTATACTCATCAGACTGTGCTTCAAATAATTCCATGGATAGCATACTTACCACTCTAGATAAAATACCATTTTCTCGTAATTGTTTCTGTACCTTAAGTGCTAAACCAACTTCTGAACCACTCGCCATAATAATAAGCTGATCATCATCGCTTTTTTCACCTAAAATATATGCCCCTTTATGTGCATTTTTATCTAGGGATGGTAATGGATCTAAGCCTTGTCTGCTCAGAACGATAACACTTGGTGCTTCCGTTCTTTTGATGGCTTCTATAAAAGCGACATAAGTTTCCTTAGGATCTGCTGGTCTAAATACCATGACATTTGGAATAGACCGTAACATCATCAGATGTTCTACTGGCTGATGAGTTGCACCATCTTCTCCTACGCCAATGCTATCATGCGTAAAAATATAGATAGTAGGTTGATGCATAAGCGCAGATAATCTTATAGATGGTTTTAGATAATCAGAAAAAACTAAAAATGTTGAACCAAATGTTCTCATCGGTCCATATAATGAAATACCATTCATAATAGCTGCCATCGCATGCTCTCTAATGCCATAATAAATATTTTTACCAAGTGGATTATCACAACTAAAATCTCCACCATTCTTTATAAAAGTCTTAGTCGATGAATTAAGATCTGCGGAACCACCGATAATATTATCCATTCTATCTGTTAATAAATTTAGCATTCTTCCACCGCTTACTCTAGTAGCTTCCTTAGCACCAAATAATTCATCTATTTGAGCATCACTAAACTCTAATGCACTTTGTGGATTTTTACGTAACTCTTGCCAATTATTCCATTTAGCCCAAAGTTCTTTATTATTTTTTTTATATTCTTCTAGCTCATTTTGCCACTTAATATATTCATTTTTTTTATCGTCTATTATAGCATCTAAATACTCTCTCACCTCTTCTGGTACAACAAAGGATTTATTTGGATCCCAACCCATATTTTCCTTAACCAACTTCACCTCGTCTTCGCCAAGAGGTGAGCCATGTACACCAGAAGTTCCCGCCTTATTTGGACTACCATATCCAATCACTGTCTTTACTTTTATAAGAGTTGGCTGTTTTTTATTTTCTTTTGCTACTGAAATAGCTTCAGAAATCGCAGTATAATCATTACCATCTAACACTTCAATAACTTGCCATCCATACGCCTGATATCGCTTAGCCACATCTTCTGTAAATGCTTTATCCGTATTCCCATCGATGGTAATACTATTATCATCATATAATACAATTAATTTTCCAAGTTTTAAATGACCAGCTAACGACGATGCCTCTGATGTAATTCCCTCCATTAAATCGCCATCACCAACTATAACATAGGTATGATTATCAATAAAGCCATATTCCGCAGTAGAAAATTTAGCTTCGATATGCTTTTGAGCAATTGCCATACCAATAGCCGAAGACAGACCTTGACCAAGAGGTCCTGTCGTCATATCAACAGCCTCTGTAATACCATACTCCGGATGACCTGGTGTTATGCTATTTAACTGTCTAAAATTTTTAATATCATCAATGCTAATATTATAACCAAATAAATGAAGCAGTGAATAAAGTAACATGGATCCATGCCCAGCAGATAGTACAAATCTATCCCGATTATCCCAGTCTGGACATTCTCTTGTTGTTCTTAAATGATCCTTCCATAATGCATACGCCATAGGTGCTGCACCCATGGGAAGTCCTGGATGTCCAGAATTCGCTTTTTGAATAGCATCCACCGATAACAATCTAATCGTTTCTATTACTTTCTGATCTATATTTTTCATATTATCTCCCTCAATCTATACTTTACATTCTTAACAATCTATCCCTTTTCTTGATTTTACACCATCATAATAATAATGTTTTATTTCTTTCATATCGGTAACTAAATCTGCCCTATCCATAATCTCTTGCGGACAATTTCTACCCGTGATAACAACTTCGACATGATCAGCCCTATTTTCAATAGCCTTTAATACATCTTCTACTTCCAAAAAACCAAAATTAAGGGCAATGGTCACCTCATCTAAGATAACAACATCATATACACCATCGTGTAAAATATGAGTACATTCGCTCAGTCCCTGCCTAGCAAGCCTCGCATCCATAACATCTGGTTCTCTATCAAAAAGACAACCTTGACCAAATTGCACAATCTTAATGCCTCTCATTCTATTTTCAATATCGGTTTCAGAATACTTCATATCTTTTATAAATTGTACGATAAATACTTTTTTTCCTGCACATAACGCCCTAAGAGCAAGTCCAAATGCAGCGGTTGTTTTACCTTTTCCATCCCCTGTATATACATGAACATAGCCTTTTTCCACGATACTTCCTCCTTTATATAGACCAATGATTTTTATAAGTGTTTAAAATATAAAAACCATTTTCATTGGATAGGGTTGATAAATCATATACAATATCTACATCATTTAATTGGCTAAACACGCCACCAGCTTCTCTTACTATTATTTCAACTGCACATGTATCCCAAATCATACTTCTGCCACAATTATAGTATACATCATAATCGCCCTTAGCGATACGGCAACCTTTTAAAGAACTTCCCATCGGGGTAACGTTTTCAATAAAATGAATATTATTATCTATTAATAACTTGCTTTTAGTAGATTGGCGTGAACGGCTGATTAATACATTTAATTTATCTTTTTTGTCAGACACTTCTATTTTTGTTTTTTTTCCATTTTTAATATACCACGCACCTTCTGAAACAACAGCATAGTACATTTCATCAAATATAGGAGCATATACCACACCCATAATGACATCTGATTTATATGTTAATGCGATATTAACCGTAAATTCATCTGTTTTTTTAATAAATTCTTTCGTACCATCTAAAGGATCGATTATCCAGCAATAATCACTATCACCTCGTCTAAACTGTGATACTGTCTCTTCTGAGAGTACCCCATGTTCTGGAAAATTAGATTTAATAGCTTCCTCGATAATGTGATTAGCAGCAATATCCGCTGATGTCACAGGAGAATTATCTGATTTTTTTTGCACATCAAACTCTTGTTGATATATCTTTTTAATAATTTCACCAGCCTCATATGCAGTTTCTAATGCCAAATCCAAAAAATGTTGTCTATGCATTGTTTCCTCCACGCTAACTTTATTATATTTATTACTTTTCTACCATCCTAAATTTTAATTCTTTATAACCAGCATCCTCTTTATCGACTTCTGTATTATTGTATAAGATAAGATACCCTTCTTCTAAATAACAGTTCATATAATCGCCATTTATCTCCTCGATCGAAAAATTATTTATTTGGGATATTTCATTGATATACTCTAATAGTTCTAGTATATCATCCTTATCTTCTGCTATATGATTCTGTCCGCCATATACTTCAATCTGTTTTTTTATATTATTCCATTTAGCATCCGTTAAAAGTTCACCTAAATCAAATCTTCTACTCGTATTAATATCAAATGTAGCCCCTGCACTATCGGTTATCGACAATGTAGAATTTTCTTTATTTATAAGAGATATAGTAAATTTTACTGTTATTTTCCCCTCTTTATAATATGGTAAGATATAACTTTCTGTTTTTTTCCATCCGCCATAATCTTCTTCATATTTAGAAAAAAATCGTTTGCCTAAGAGCATAATCGCCTTTTTTAACTGTTTTTGAGAGACTGTATTTCTAAAAAACGGATAATTATGTCCTTCCACTACTTCCTCATCAATAATTACATGACTATCCTTAAACAATTCATTATAATGATTCAAAAAAAAACGTCTACATTCAAATTTATCAATTTTATATGGTTCAATAATTTGTAAGGACTGATTATCTAGATTTTCCATCTGCTCTGCACTATAAAAAAAACAACTTAGATAGCGATTTAACATCGCTGTAAATCGATAATCTGGATAATTTTGTTCTAGAATCTGCCTATCGTTGATTAAATCATTCATATATACGGTCGTTTTCGAGTTAATACCATCTATATTTAATAATTTTCCATCACCTAGAAAATAGACATATAATAATTTATTTTCCAAATTTAAAACCTTATCGATGGCAGTACTATTAGGATAATTTTTGATATAAATTCCATTTTGTATAATGGTATCTCGTAGCTTTGATCTAGTTAAATCATGATAAACACTATCTAGTAGATTAATATACTCCCTAATATCCAAACTAATGTCATTACCATAATCCTTTATAAGATGATCAAAATCTATATCTGTATTATTTTGAATAAGATATTCTATATATTCTACCATAATTTTATCCGCACCATCTAGACTCATATTTTTTATATTGATATCTAAAAAAATTTTGATATCGTCCAAAATATCCATTGGATTATTTTTTGACTTTGCTAACAATATGAAAAATTCATCAATTAATAATTTTTCATTATTAATATTATAAGGCTTATGATCGGATATTAAATTATCATTGGTAAAAGTAGTTTCATTATATGATAAACTACCCTTTATCGGCTCATCTTCTATAATAATATCCAGTGACTGCTCAGCATTAGAAATATTATCATTAGAACAGCCCACCAACATAAACATTAATAATAACACAAAAAATGTTCTTATGTTATTATTAATATTTTTTCCATTATAGTGATATCTATCATGTTTCATATAACACCATCCATCTATTATATACCTTATAATAAGCATATCAAACATTTCCAGTACATCTTTGTTCATTATGATAAAAAGTTGTTAATAAATTTTAACAGATACTGCTGAATCAATAAAATAGATATAGCTTTCTGTCACTGGTTTTTTAATCAAATTTTCAATAGCTTCTTTATATAATGCAATTTGCTTATGATATTTTTTTGCATGACTAAACTCTTTACCACTTACATTTTTATCAGTTTTATAATCAATTAATATTATATTATGATCTTCTTCAAAATAACAGTCTATAACACCCTGAATTAGAATATTTCCACTCTTATACTTATTTTTAAATAAAAATGGCACTTCACGATACACCTTCTTAGAATGAATCAATCTCTTTCCTAAATGAGACTCAAAAAATTTTGACAATTTAACAGCATCTAAAATATCGAGAGAATTTCTTTCCATAATTCCACTCTTTACAAAATCATTTAATTGTTGCTGTATGCCACCAGACGATAAATCACCCTTTAAATTAATAATTTGCATAAAAAAATGATACATCGTGCCTATTTCAACAGCAGAAACGATATTGTTTTTTTCTAAAAATTTTGGTTTTACTATCATCTCTGGAATATCTGAATAAGAAAAAAAATTACCCATACCATCATCTGTCTCACTATTTTTTTGCCACTGATTTAATTCACTAACCGATAATTTAAATGGTAAATATTGAGTTTCAGCATAGGGATACTGCCAGTCCAATCTATTTTTTATCTCATTATATACTATATCCTCAGTAAATTCATTTTCATCTGGCAGTAAATGAAGATCTATTCTATCTTTTTTTTCTTGTTTATATGTTACATGCTGATCATCCAGTGACTGTAATATGGTATTATCAAATAAATCATTATTTTCTATAATCTTTGTCTTTGTCCAATAAACTACATGCCAATCAGATGATACTTCTTCACCCATAAGTATCATCGCTAGCCAATCTAAATTACTTTTTGCAAGCGATAAATTTGCTAAATTCGCTCCCCTATGCCATTTGGTTAAGCTAGTATTTATATCACTCGTACTACCCACCATAACCAACCTATCCACAGCACGTGTCATAGCTACATATAATATGCGAATTTCTTCTGCCAAAGTTTCTGAAATAAGTTCTTTTTTAATAATCATCTGCCCCAGAGTGTCCGAATAAACCCTAGATTTCCAATCCACATATCGAAGTCCAATGCCATATTTTTTATGCATTAAAATTTTTGCCCTAGCATCTTGTAGATTAAATTGTTTACCGAGTCCTGCAAGTATAACAATCGGAAATTCAAGCCCCTTCGAACGATGAATGCTCATCATTTGAACGCAGTGCATATTATTATAACTCGCTTTTGGTATAGCTATACTATCACCAGCTTTAGCTAATTTTTCGATATATACTAAAAATGCATATAAACCTCGCTCACTAAACCCACTCTTCTCAAATTCTTCTGCCATATCTACTAAATATTTTATATTTTGCTGTCTACTATCTCCATTTGGCAAGGCACAAATATAGTAATAAAATCCCGTTTCATTTAATATTTGCCACATAAATTCAAATAAATTCATCTGACGTTCTTCCCGTTTCCAACGAGCGATTTTATTAATAAAATCAGAAATCCTCATTCCTAAATCATTATCCTCTCGCCCTGCTAATATAAATGCTTTATAAAAATTATCATGTGGATATTTTTTTCTAATTTGTGCAATTTCCTCAATACTAAAATCAGTAATAGCCGATCGCAAAACCGTTAATAATGGAATGTCTTGATATAAATTATCAATTATTTTTAATAATGATATAAAGATCTCCACTTCTAATGTATTAGACTGCTCCTCACTCGCATCCGAGGACACAGATATACCATACTTTGATAAAACATCAGCAAAAATAGTAGACCAGCCCTTGGTAGTTCTCATTAAAATAGCAATATCCGACAAGCTAACATTTCGCCAACTATTTTTTTTCACATCATATATTTTTTCATTTAATAATGCGATAATTCTCTTTGCAACTAAATGTGCCTCTACCTCCATATCCGAAATTTGAGCTACTTCCTCTGACAGTTCTTGTTTTGACTGTTTATCGATAATATAAAATTCCATTGGCGATTGCTTATATGCATCTGCATTAATGCCAGCATTTAAACGTGCCTTTTCATCATATGATATTTCTGCTAAATTAGAAATCATTAGATGCTCAAAAACATCATTGATACCATCTAAAATTTCAGCCCTCGTTCTAAAATTTTTGGTTAAATGAAGTAATATATCCTTTTCATTAGTATCAATAGCATAGCGATGATATTTGTCCAAAAATAAATAAGAATCCGCTAACCGAAATCGATAAATACTTTGTTTAACATCTCCTACCAAAAATAGATTGTCATCCCTTTTTATCTTGTTAATGATACTCTCTTGTACCAAGTTTACATCTTGATATTCATCCATAAAGACATAGTCAAATTCATTCTTATAGGCACTAGCAATATCAGTACAACTTAAAATATCAATAGCATAATGTTCTAAATCATTAAAATCCAATATATTTTTTTCTTTTTTAACTTTGGTAAATTCCTCATCAAATGTTCTAATTAATTCATATAATTCATATGCCACATCAGATAAATTAGCCAATTCCATAATATGTTCCATAGGTGATTTCATCTTTAAAATATCCATAACAGGATTTAAAAATTTCTTTTTAACAATGTCATTACGGATACTTTTTACCTCATCAATAATTTCGAGTTCTAGATATTGTTTAGCATCTTTGGATAATTTTTTTAATGTCGATAATTTCATACCTTTAGCAAAGCGATAGGCTTCATTCCAACCCTTTTGACAAGCTTCCATCATATGATGACAAAATTCCACATCTAAATATAAAGTTTCCATATATGGGGATAGTTCAGGATACTGTTGACATATGCCTATACCCATTTCTAGGGAACTAATTGCCTTATTAATCTGGGATATCGCCCATTTTAATAATTGTTTACTCCAAAGTTGCTGATTAAAAAAATTATCGATTTCATCATTATCACCGTTATATTTATCACTCGCATCATTTTCTAATCGACAAAGTAAATCGGAGGATAAGGCATATACTGCCATTTGTTGCTTTAACCACTCTAAAGGATTTGGCTGACTTTGAATAAAGCGGTATATACCAATAATCCACTTCCTGATTTCCTCATCATTTCTATTATTCGAATACATTTCCACTAAATCAAAAAATGTACTTCTTGCATCCAAATATGCATTTTCCATTACTATATCAACAATTTTAGCAATCAAAATTTGAATTTCAGATGCATTAGCAATTCGAAAAGTCGGTTCAATATCTACAATATAAAAATGCTCTCTCACTAGCTCTATACAAAATTTATGAAGTGTCATAATCTTGGCACGATACAAGAGATTCATCTGTCGAGATAAAAACTCTCTATCCACATTATCCTGTGTCATACTATCTTCCAATGCCTTTTGAATACGAGTTCGCATCTCAGTGGCTGCAGCATTAGTAAATGTCACCACTAGCATTTTATCCACATCTACTTTATCATCTAGGATAAGCCGAATCATACGCTCGACTAATACTGCTGTTTTACCAGAACCTGCCGCAGCAGACACCAAGATATTTTGATGTCTGTGTTCAATGGCTTTTTGCTGTTCTACCGTCCATTTCGTCATGCTACACCCCTACACATCTCGTTGGTCTAATATTTCCAACACCTTTTTATCATCCAATTTTGCAATATATCGAAACTCACTGCTTTTAAATGATAAGTCAAAATGACAAATTCCACTATATTCACAATATTCACATACAGCCCTTCCATTTTTATATGCTGGCAAAGGCCTAATACAACCAGTATAAATCTGATGAGCTGTACTAATTAAAAAATTATTAACATGCTCCATTAATGCTTCAAATTGATGTTGACTGATCACTGATGATGAAGCTGTCATCTGACCATCTTGTTTATATCCTAAAGGCACAATATATGATGTTGTACCACTGGTTAAGTTATTATCAATATTTTCTAATACATCCTCCTGAGTACAGATAATGCCATCTAATTTTAATTTACTAAGTATCTTTTTATCGACACTTACATCTATTACCCTATCATTTTCAATTAATGGATCATCAATATGAAAATAAAATACGCCAGCTGGTAATAACTCTCCCACATTAAATCGCTCAGGATTTTTTAAAATAGCATCCATATAGGCAACAAGTTGTATTGAAAACCCTTGATATACATCGGATAAATCCCATGATTTACTACCAGTTTTATAATCAACAATACTAATATAGCTTTTATCGCCTATCTGCATACTATCGACCCTATCAACTCTACCCGTTAATTTTAAATATCTATCATCATGTAATTGAAACCATATAGGAGCAAATGCATCTGGTTTATCATCAGAAAATTCCAATTCCCATGAACAAGGGATAAACTTACCAGCTCGAATTTGTTCTAATAAAACACTGGCCGATCTGCTGGCAACTCGTTTCATTCTTCTCACCATATATTGATAACTATATAAATCACCAAAAATATTATGTCGATGATTTAAGCTCTCATCTTCCACGATATCAGAAATTAACTTAACTGCTTGTTCATCAGTTAAATTTTGCCATTTTTTTGTATCGTTTCCTAAATGTGCCGTGAATTTTTCCATTACTTTATGATATACAATACCTATATCCGGTAGATTAATTTCATATATATTTCTGGGTTTTGGTCTTATCCCATAGGATATAAAATGAGCAAATGGACATTGTATATATTTTTCAAATCGACCAAATCCACCACTTAATGTCTTGGTATAAAAGTCTCTCGCCCACTGTTCTCCTAAATCTGGCATATAATTATCATAATCATAGGCACTAAGAATTTTTTCATATAATTTATAAGTCTCATTATTATTTTGATATGTCTTTTCTAATACTTTCCAAAACTTATCATCACTCAGTTTATCCCTTAATCTTCGCTGATGCTGTATTAATATTTCCAGTGTGGAATTTAATGATGTGATATGTTCATATTGATTATCCAAATTGTTGGATATATTATTGTCCTCGCCTATATTTATAAACTTAGCACCCGCCTTTATAAATCCATTAATATAAAAGGACTCTTTTAACTGATTTCCTTGTGTATCTAGCGATGGATAACTAATAAAAATCTGCTGTGATGCCTTGCATAGCATCTGATATAAACAAAGTCTTTCCTCTGCATAAGTAGTATCAGAGCTTATCGGTATATCAATCCCACCATCTAATAGTTTTCTTTTTTCATTATCTGAAAACATATCCCTATCATCAGGTACTTTTGGTAAATAAATTTCATTTACCCCTAGCACAAAAATAGCCTTGACATCATGAGAGCGACTTCTATCGATATCAGCAATCAAGACATTATCCCTGGCAGGAGGAATAACCGCAATTTTCTGCACACTAACGCCTGTTTCAAACAATTTAACATATTCATCCAGTGCTATTTCATCATCTCCAATAAGCGATACCATTTGATCCAGTACATCTAATACGCCATTATATACAGCTACCGCCTCATGAGCGTACTGCCATTTTTTGTCATTATATAGATTTTGTGCATATTCTTGTATTTTATCATACATTCCATATTCACTAATATGTTCAAATATCACCGTGCTAATATCATATACCGTCTTTGCATTTTTTATGTTATCCCTAAAGTTATTAATCTGTTGTAAGAAAATATCATATAAAATCCATAATATTTCCTCTTTATTGTAAAATTTTTCATCAGATAACAACTCCTGTGAATCTTTATGCCACTCTTTCCACCATTTATGATTATGGATTCCTTTATCAATAAGATGATTTTCTAGATACATACATTCTTCATCACATAGATTAGTTAGTCCTGTTTTTAAAATAGAAATCGCATCTTCTCTTTGATAGCCAAAGGAAAAAAATCGAAGATATGACAGTATATACTGAACGAGTGGCGTGCTAAGTACATCCTTTTTTTCATCCATAAAATAAGGAATATTCATCGCTGTAAATTCACGTTTAATATGAGATTTATAGATATTAATATCCGTTAATACTACTGCAATATCCCGCCATCTATACTGTTCATCACGTACCAGAGATACTATTTTTCTACCCACAAAGGCAATTTCATCATATCTATTTTTATAATTTATTACTTTGATAGGATAATCTGCTCTATTTACAGTAGGAGCTGCAATACTAGGCTGTGAAAATGCACGATATGCCCACTGACAGATCAATTGATGAGATGATAAATATCCACCCATATCTTTCATATTGATAATCTTACAATCTTTATTCTGCTTATTCGCAATATCTTTCATTCTATTTAGAGTGATAGCTGTAGATTCAAATAATACACTATCTGACAACATCTCTTGACTAAAAACATTTGCAACCGTGATAGACATCGTCATATGCTTACACACCGTTAGCAGCTTTGATAAGATAGTATATTCCTGTTCGCTAAATCCATTAAATCCATCCACCCAAATATATGAATTGTTAAGAAAATCCATATCATCAATATAGTCAATCAATGTTTTTAGAACATCTTCTTCATCTATATAAACATCTTCCATCTGCTCTTCAAATTTATTATATAAAAAAGTTATGTCATATAGTTTATCATTTAACAGACGTTCTGTATGTTCCTCCATATAAGATTGCAAGTGATCAGATGTTATATTAGAACGTTTAAAGCCAGAAATAGTCTGATGAATTTTAGTTAAAAATCCCGTTTTACCAGCTAATCGTCCATATATTTTTAAGTCATTTTTATATCTTGCCATCAGTCTATAAAGCAACATGGTTTTTCCCAAATCATCAATCTGAGTTCTACCTTTTTTGCCCTTTTGCAAAAATACTCTATAGGCAATTCTGCTGAAGCTAAGCACATCCATATGCATATGCCCCATATGTTTCATCTTTTCAATAAATGCATCACTTGCTTCTAATGAATATTGTTCAGGAACTAATAAAATATATTTACCAGAAGGATTTTTATGATACATCGTAGATATTTCTTTTAATATTTTATGACTTTTTCCCGTACCAGAACGCCCAATAATTAATCGTAGCATAGACACCTCGTTATAGTGATATTATTTCATTCAATTTATAATTAATCTTATATGTAATAATTCGTTATTTATTAAACGATAAAATTTATAAAATTTTGTTAAAAAATTAAAAAGTATAAAAAGACTTTATACCAATATAAGCATAAAGCCTTACCATACTAATTACTAAGATTTTTAAATTGTTCCATTGATTCCTTTAGATAAGTATTGATAATATCCTGTATTTTAGCATCTTTTAATATAAGCGATATTTCTATTCTTCTATTTTTCGCATATGCTTCCTCTGTATTATTTTTATCCACTGGACGATATTCAGAATATGCACTTGCGGTAAAATATGCCCCATATTTACTTTCTAACTTAGGATTACTACTCATCAGATAATTTAACACTGACGCTGCTCTCTTTGCCGAAAGAGTTCGATTATACTCAAAACTTCCTCTTTCATCCGTATGCCCCTGTATATCAATAGCATCAATATAAAGTCTAATTTCTTTATCAGATAACACACTTTCAAAAGCCTTTGCCAATTTATCTAAAAGAATCTTGGCTTCTTCCTTCACCACATAGGAGTCGCTGTCAAATACAAGTGCTTCATTAATGATTATATTGCCATTATTGGATATCCTAACTAACTCATCTCCTTCAAAATTGGTGGCTTGTAAATTATCTTCCATCGAATTTTTTACTTTTTCTAATACATCTAGTCGTAACACGGCAACACCGTATAATTTATCTCTTAAATTGCCTAATTCTTTATTGCTATTGGCAATAATTTCTCTTTGCTTATCAATCTCATCCATGGATAATTTTAACGCCTGCTGTCCTCTTTTAACCTCTGCCATGGTTTTATTTAAGTCATCTTTTAAAAGATCTAACCTATCTTCAGCACGAGATATTTGAGCCTTTGCATCAGCGAGTTCTTGTTTTTTAGCATTTAAATCCTTACTTACAATAATATTACTTAAATATGAAATTAAAATAAGAAAAAATAAAATCAATGCAATAGTCGACATAATATCCGTAAATGCTGGCCAAAAGTTATCTATTTCAGCGGAACGAATACCTCTTCTTCTTTTTGACATACCAACCTACTTTCTATTATTAATTGCTTCCAAAGTATTTGTCAGTGCTCGATGCCCTTGTTTTAAATCATCCGTGCTATTTTTTATATTGGATGTAAAATCGTCAAATGTCACATTCATACGCTGTATATTGGTTCTAAGTTCATGATTAAATTCGGCAAAATTTCTAGTATTTTCAGAAAAATACTGAATGGATTTTTCAAATCTTGCAATAGAACCATTAAGAGCTGCTGTAGTATTAGATATTTCTAGAGCAACCTTTTCTAGATGAATAGCTACAGTATTGGTCATCTCCTTCATACCTTTTTCGGTAATCTCAATAGAAGGATGCATAAATGTTGCACCTGCAAATCCATCTGATAGTTCTCTTTTTTGACCTTTTCCAATATGATGATCTAAATATTCTTCTGCAACGACCATCATTTTTTCTTTTACATCATCGATACCAATAAACATGGATAGAATCGTTAAAATAATAGAGCCACTAATGCCAAATAATGAGGTAATAAAGGCCACCGACATGCCCTGTAAAGCATTCATAAGTCCATCAATAACGGGTGTCATATCACTAATTAAACTACCCTTTGTAGTTGCTAATAATGTAACTATTTCACCAATTGATAATGTAAGACCATAAAATGTACCTAGTAATCCTAGTATTATCATAATAGAACCAGCCTTTGATACAAAACGCTCTGCAGTTAACTGTTTTTTTAATGTTAATGCCATATTTTTATCTATAATAGCTTGAGTATTGACTTCTTCCACCTTTCCAATAATAGCATCTTGATAATCTTCCACCATGTTATTGATAATTTTTTCTTTAAAGATAGAATTAGCTCTATTATTTGGATTAATTAAATTTTTTACTATTCTTTGGTAAGTATTTCTGGTTGCAATCATTAAAACTACCGAGATTAGTAAAATTGCCACGATGATACCTACGATACTCATCGCCACAGGATTTAAACTTTGTATTATGGTTATCATATTCCCCCCTTAATTCTTATGCATCTTTTTATGCTGGTAAACTAACGCTAATCGAAATATAAAGTCACCTATACTCTTATAGTTAATCTTAAGAGATTAGTATTATTTTAGAATAGCATTAACTATTTTGTACTTACTAACTATAGTAGCATACAAAAAAATGCCCATCAATAACTTAGGGCATTTTGTTATCAAATTCTAACTTTTGTATTTAAAAACATCTATTGTATCTTTATATCCTAATGCGATATTTTGCTTGGCTTTTGTAGGATCAAATTGGAGCAATCCACCTAGTGGCTCAGTAGCCTTTATCCTCACCAAATCAATGCCCTCCCATTCATATTTCATCATGCTAAACTCATTTTTAGTAAAGCTAAATTTAATTTCAGAAGTAATAATATTTCTATACTGTTTATCAATTAACATATCCACTGGCATATCATCATAAAATCCACCATCTAAAAATATTTTCCCATCTAGTTTTTCTTGTTTAAACACTGGTAAAAATGACGAGGCTAGTAGATAGTCCACTAATTTTCCCTTTGGTATGTCATTAATAAACAATTTCATAGGCTTAAAATCCGTTAAATTTATTGTAACCAGCCCAAAATCTAATCTAGAACTTCTAATTTTATCCTCATCGAGCATGGAAGCAATTAATTGTTTGAGCGGAGAAATATCTAGACCACCATTATTATAAATACTATGAACAATTTTTTGATATACTTCCCATCGCTCTCTATCGAATACATTTTTATAATCATGAATATTAGCACCATCAAAGCTGAATTCTCGAAAAAACTGATGTACCTGTTTATCCGCAATAAATACATTTTCGGTTGTTAAATTTTCCCACAACTTTACTGCTACATCAAAATCATCTTGAACGATAAGTGCAGCATTTAAGGCTCCTACCGATGTTCCCACAACGGCATCAAAGTCTATATTTAACTTTCTTAACGCCTTCCAAACACCGATATGATAGCTACCCTTTGCACCACCACCTTGCAATGCTAATCCATACATATACTCACCTATTCACATAGAAAATGAAAATCATATTCCATCAGTGCCTTTTCATCAATATCATCATCCAAACCATCACAGCAAAATCCCAATTTTTCAAATGATGCCTTTAATGCCTTAAATAATTTATTTAAATTCTCCGGCATATTATTTGCCCCCATATGACCTATTCTAAATACCACGCCATCCAGAGGTCCAATTCCACCACCTATTAAAATACCATGCTCATTTTTCATTATGTTAAATAAATCCTCAAATAAAATATTATGAGGTAGATTAACAGCTGTGACAGTGTTTGAATAATCCTCCTCCGCATATAATGTAAATCCACTACTTACAAATTTATCTCTAACGATTTGTGCATATGCCTTATGAGAATTCACATAATCCGACTTTATGGCAATCTCCACCGCCCGCTCAAAAGCTAATAATAACTGAACTGATTGAGTATATGGAAAATCATCAAATTTACTGCGATTTAACCAGCTCATTGCATTAAAATAATAACTTTTTACCGCTTCTTTTCGGGATTTTATTTTATGGATTGCTCGATTGCTAAAAGTTATCATCGTAATACCCGTAGGTGCTGACAAACATTTTTGACTTCCACCTAACAAGCAACCAATTTTATAGTTATCAAAATCAACTTGTTCACCAGCAATTCCCGATACGCTATCGACAATGCTGATTATCCCCTTCTCATCTAAAAACTGACAGATTTTTTTAATTTTATTAGTAACTCCCGATGGAGTTTCACAATGAACCATGGTCGCCACCTTAATATCAGGATTTTTATTTACTGCATCTTGAACAGCTTCCAAAGTAATGCTTCGCTTCCAATCCATTTCAAGCATAATAGGCATTCCGCCTGCAAATTCTATAAAGTCTTTAAATCCCGCTCCAAAAAAACCATTGGAAATACATAGCACTTTATCGCCTTGTTCAATAAGGTTCACACAGGCAAACTCCAGACCTAAAATGCCCTCACCCGTTGGAAAAAAGCTTATACCACCTTCACCATTAATAAGCTCATTATATTTCATTTCAATATGCTTATATTTTGTAAAAAAAGCCTTATCTAAATCGGGATTAGTACCCTGTGTATACATCGCATCCAATACGCTATCATAAATAGTGGTAGGACCAGGTGTCATTATTAAATGTGATTTCATATTTCCCCCTATGCTCTTTTTAAATAAAAAGCCATTGCCGTTTTAAGTGAAAAAGCAAGCGGTATAGCACCCACTGTACCTATTGTTATCTGCAATATATTCCCTGGAATAGAACCTACTGGTGCATAGAGATTACCGTATAAAATAACCTCTGTAGCATAATAGCCAACTATCATCCATATCCCTGATGCAATAATAACCGCTATATTTATACTGATAAATTTTAACATACTAACTTCTTCTGATACCGCAAATTTGCCAATAATAAAACCCATGACACCTCGTACCACAAAAGTAAATGGCGCCCATAATATCCATCCAGACATTAAATCAAATAAAGCCATGCCCACTGCGCCAGATAATGCACCTCTTCTAGAACCAAATAAAATGGCTATCGTAAAAAGTGCTATATTTCCAGCATGCACCAATCCCCCTTGAGAGGCAAATGGAAGTCGAAATTGAATTAAATAAGTACTAATAAATACAATGGCTATCAAACATGCATCTAACACCAAATCCCGAACGGATAATGATTTTTTTTTATCTTGCATAACCACAACCTCCAACTTTTATACATCGCTTACTTACCAGCCGCTATTTCTACTAAAACACAGTGATTATAAACCATTTTTATATTATTTACTTTCACATTTTCAATCCACTCATTATCATAAGTATGTGGTTGAAACCAAATATATGGTATATTAAGTTTATCGGCATTTTCTAGCACTTTGTCCGAAATACTAGGAGGTACTACCACGCTGACACAGTCAATCTTAATATTTTCTTTTTCCATCGCTTCTGCTAGAGTCGGATATAATGTATCCCCATCTAACTTCTCATATCTAGGATTAATGCCCACTACCTTATATCCATTTTGCTTTAAGGTATTATAAATTTTATTACCAAATTTCTCAGTATTGGGCGTAGCACCTACAACTGCCCATACTTTTTGTTCCAACATTTGATTTACTAATTTTTTCATACTTTCCTCCTATCACTATAGATAACATTACCATCACATATGGTTAAAAACTGTGTGCCTATATTTTGTATCTTTGCCTTACCCATTGTTATCTTCATTATTTTATCACAAAATGCCATTTGTTTATCATTTGTTACGAACACTTCAAACATCACCACATCAGTATACTTAATATCAGATGTTATAAATTCAGGATGATTATTTAAAAAATGCTCCACGCTTCCCTGAAAATTATAAGAAACCGTAATATGAAGTCTTTCATGCTCGCATTTGCTAACGATTTGAGCAGCATCTAGACCAATTTGTGCACTTTGGGTATATGCCCTAACCAGCCCCCCAGTTCCAAGCTTTATGCCACCGAAATATCTCGTTACCACCATAGCCACATTGGTAATTCTTTCTTTTTTTAACATATCCAGTATAGGTACGCCCGCCGTACCAGAAGGTTCGCCATCATCTGAATACCTTTGTATATCAAATTTTTCACCTATCACATATACAGGTACATTATGAGTTGCATTTCTATGCTGTTTTTTGATTTGTTCAATAAATTGCTGTGCCTGTTCTTCACTGTTAACAGGACTAACATGACAAATAAATCTAGATTTTTTAATAGTTATTTCATCCAATGCCGTTTTTAATACCGTTTTATAATTACCCATTTTATACCCGCTAACACTATACTCTATACTCTGAATATCGATTAATATTCTTTTGATCTAACTCTACTTCTACGCTAATACCCTCGACTAAATAATCCGTTTTTATCATATTTCCACATTTACATATCTTATCGTATATACCAGCATTTTTAAAAGGTATCAACAAATGCACTTTTTCACAATCAGAATATATCATAGTCTCTATCATTGCCACTAATTCATCGATGCCCTTACCTGTTTTAGCTGATATTTTAATGGTAGGCACTTTATCCACCAATGCATCATTAATAGTAAAATAATCAACTTTATCAATTTTGTTATACACTATAATCTGAGGAATTTGCTCAGCACCTAACTCTTTTAGCACTGTATTAGTAACATGTATCTGATCCAAGGCATATACCGAACTAGCATCTACCATATGCAGTATTAAATCCGCCTGAAGAATCTCATCTAGCGTACTTTTAAATGCATTCACTAAAGCATGAGGAAGCTTTGATACAAAGCCCACCGTATCCACTAAAATAAATGGGCGACTAGCATTAATATCTATTCTTCTATTGGTGGTATCAAGGGTTGCAAAGAGCATATCCTTTTCAAAAACATATTTATCCTCTGAGCCATCATTTATCTGTATACATCGATTCATAAAAGTTGACTTTCCAGCATTGGTATATCCAGCAACTGCCACTATCGGTATATCATTTTTAAGACGCTGTTCACTCTGGGTATGCCTAATCTTATCAGCCTCCTTTATGCGACGTTTTATATCGATAATCTTATCTCTAATTTTACGACGATTCAGCTCTAACTTTTGCTCACCAGCACCTCTTGTGCCTATACCCGCCCCCGTTCTCGATAGTCCTTCATCCACACTGGAAAGACGTGGTAAAGTATATTTTAACTGAGCTAATTCAATTTGTAATTTTGCCACCTTGGTCTTAGCTCTAATAGCAAATATATCCAGTATTAACATGGTTCTATCAATAACCTTAACAGTTAATACATCTTCTAGATTTCTAATCTGAGAACCGCTTAATTCCTGATCAAAAATAACAATATTAGCCTCCATATTATGCACCATGTCACATAATTCTTCTAGCTTACCCTTACCGATATAAGTAGCTGGATTCACACTGTGAATATTTTGCATTAAAACACCTAACACCTCTGCACCTGCCGCCTGCGTAAGAGCTGTTAATTCTTCTATAAAGACATCCATATCATCGGTATTAGTCTCTCTGGATTTTATGCTGGTAACGACCAGTATGGCAGACGACATAATCTTATTAATACGTTGATTTGGTAATAAATTATTCATATTTTCACCTATCTAAAATAACGTAAGTTGATTACTCTCGGATAACCCCTCTAAGCAACCATGTTCACGAAGTGCCTCTATCACTGTTTTACTAAGTTTTGCCTTTGTTTGCATATCTTCTATCGATAAGATTTCACCTTGATTTTTTAAATTGGCAAGCCCCTTAGCCGCCGTTTCACCCACGCCTTGTAATGACTGAAACGGTGGCAAAATAGCACCATCGACAATTTTAAATTTTGATGCCTCCGATAAATATAAATCCACCTTTAAAAATCGAAATCCCCTAGCATACATTTCTGCAACGATTTCCAGTATACTAAATAAATCATCTTCTTTTTTAGTTCTACCCTCTTTATTATTTTTTAATTCATTTAATTTTTGATACACCATATTCTTTCCTTGGCAAATTAGCTGAGCATCAAAATCGGTAACCTTTGTACCAAAATATGTTGCATAAAATGCCAACGGATGATGAACTTTAAAATATGCAACTCTAAAAGACATGGTCACATAGGCAACGGCATGAGCCTTTGGAAACATATACTTAATTTGATTACATGACCATATATACCATGATGGAACATCATGCTCCTTCATCAGCTGTTCATCTTCTGGCGTAAGACCGTTACCCCTACGCACCTTTTCCATAATGGTAAATGCTCTAAGTGGTTCAAGTCCCATATACATTAAATATACCATAATATCATCACGTGCTGATATAACATCCTTAATACCAACGGTATTATTTCGAACTAAATCCTGTGCATTGCCCACCCACACTAATTCTCCATGAGAAAGCCCTGATATACGAACCAAATCTGAAAATGTCTGTGGTTTTGTCTCTGCTAACATCTGCCTAACAAAAGGTGTTCCAAACTCAGGCACACCTAGCGAGCCAATATCGAGCATATAGTCATCATCTATTAATTTTAAGGCATCTGCCGATGTAAAAAGACTGAGTGCAGCCTTATCATCCAATGGCACATCGTCGATATTCACACCCGTTAAATCCTCTAAATCCCTTATAATGGTAGGCACATCGTGACCTAGTATATCCAGTTTTAAAATACGACCAGAAATAGAATGATAATCAAAATGTGTGGTTAGTACACCACATTCCGTGTCATTAGCTGGATATTGTATTGGCGTAAAATCATGGACGTCCTTATAATCAGGGATTACCATAATACCACCAGGATGCTGACCTGTGGTTCTCTTAATACCAGTACAACCCTTTGCTAATCTGGTAGTTTCCAGATAACTTATATCCTCGTGAACAACTTCTTCAAAATATTTCTTCACAAATCCAAATGCCGTTTTATCCGCAACGGTACTAATCGTTCCCGCCTTATAGACATAACCTTCACCAAATAGTTCCTCTGTATACTTATGCGATGTAGCTTGGTAAACTCCTGCAAAATTAAGATCAATATCTGGCTCTTTATCGCCATTAAATCCTAAAAATGTAGCAAATGGAATATCATGACCATCCTTTTTATAAGCTATATCACAATTAGGACAATTTTTATTAGGTAGGTCATAGCCTGAACCATAAGAACCATCTGTAATAAATTCACTTTTTTTACAATTAGGACATACATAATGTGGTGTCAGGGGATTTACCTCTGTAATATCGGACATCGTAGCTGCAAATGAAGAACCTACAGAACCCCTTGAGCCTACCAAATAACCATCCTCTAAAGATTTTGTTACTAACTTTTGTGCGATAATATACATCACCGAATAACCATTTTTTATAATTGAATCCAGTTCCTTGGTTAATCTTGTTTCTACAATTTCTGGTAAATCATCACCATAAATGGAACGTGCTTTTTTAAAACACATCTGCCTAAGTTCATCATCAGAACCTTCTATTCTCGGTGGGAATGTTTGTGTAGGCACTGGTAATAGTTCCCCAATATCACGCACTAATTCTTTTGGTGCATCAATCACCACTTTTTTAGCTAGTTCCTCTCCTAAATACGAAAAAGAGCGTAGCATCTCATCAGTAGTTCTAAAATACAGCGGTCTATCACCTTTATCTCTAACATTTGAATTTCCTTTTCCGCTAGCTATAATTCGCCTATAAATTTCATCTTCTGGATTAATAAAATGTATATCTCCTGTCGCAATAACTGGCTTATTATATTTACTCGCCAGTTCTATAAGATATAGATTCATATTTTCCAGTTCTTCAATCGACTTTACTTCACCCGATTTTAGCATATGCATATTGTTTTGAGCAGGCTGTATTTCAATATAGTCATAAAACTCTATAATATTTTTTAATTCCTCATCGCTTTTATTCGATAAAATTGCCTCAAATAATTTACCATCTCTAGTAGAAGATCCAAGTAAAAATTCTTGTCTATTATTTTCTAGCAAAGTTTTAGAAAGTCGTGGTATTCTATAAAATGTCTTGGTATTAGAATGACTAACTAATTGATATAGATTTTTTAAACCTTCCTGTGTTTTAACCAGAATACTAACCGTATATGTTCGTGCATTAGTATAGTCGAATTCCTTAATCCCGAGTTCATTAATGCCCGCCATCGTTACAATATCTTTGTCTGCTAACATATTTAAAAATTTAATGTATATTTTGGCAGTTGCCATCGCATCATCAACAGCTCTATGATGATTTTCAAGACTTACTTTTAAATGCTTTGCAATCACACCTAAACTATGTCTTTTTCTACTTTTAATAAGTAGTCTACTCAGTAATAACGTATCTATCACAATAGGATGAAATGAAATATCTTGCTTTCTAGCCTGTTCTTTAATAAATGATATGTCAAAATTAGCATTATGAGCAACCAATGGACAGTCCTCAATAAATTTTAGAAATTCTGGAAATACTACATCAATCGTTGGTTTATTCGCCACCATATCATCGGTAATACCAGTTAGCTCCACTATTTCAAAAGGAATGGGTATCTCAGGATTTATTAATGCACTGTAGGTATCTACTATCTGGCCATTTTGCACTTTAACAGCCCCAATTTCCGTAATTTTATCATATTTAAAGGATAATCCCGTAGTTTCAATATCAAAAACCACCACCGCTTGGGTAAGCGGTTTATCGTTAGGATGTTCGATAATCATCCCATTATCTTCATAGACATTAGCAACCATACCGTATATAATTTTTATGTCGTTATCGACCCCTGCATTCATGGCATCAGGAAATGCTTGAACACCACCAAAATCTGTAATAGCAATTGCTTCATGTCCCCATGTAGCTGCTTGTTTCACGAGATCTTTCACCGAACAAATGCCATTCATATCACTCATATTGGTATGAGCCAGTAACTCTATTCTTTTTTCATCAGCATTATCCATTCTTTGCTTTTTAGGCTTTCCTTCATTAATATTTCTAACATTTAAAACAACATCACGAGAATAGCTATCATATCGAAGTAATCCTTCTACTTTATACATTCCACCTACTTTAAGTTTGGTCGATAAACTTTCCCACTCCTTTGACATTAAAAACAATTTACACATAATAGAATAAGTCTCATCTGTAAGGGCAAAGTTTAATATTATTTTTCCATTTTTGGTCTCTATCGTATCCAGTTGAAAAATCTCACCCTCATAACAAACCATACATTCTTCTTCTATATTATTTTTAATAGTCACCACTTCTCTAGTAATTAATTTTTTATAAATTTGATTTGTAGCCCCCGACTTAGACGATGCTTTTTTAGAATAATTAGAATAATCTTTATCTACTGATTTAGATGACTTGGACGAGCTACTTGACATTTGTAATTGCTGTTTTGCCTCATCTTCTGCTCTTTTAGATTTTTGAATTTCAAAATCTTCACATTTTTCACATTCTCTTTGTATATCACATAATAGCTCTACTGATACTACAATATTTATCTCTTTTTTTATTAAATCACGTATGCTTGTTTCCCATTTTTTTTCTTTTAAGCGATCAACCGCAAAAGTATCCGGTAAAAAAAGTTGTAATTTTGTTACCTCATTGGATAAAGATATATCACCCTTTACATCTAACACATAGTGCATTTGATTTAGTAATCCATTCAGTGGCGGACATGTCTTTCTAGCATGCCAAATAATCGTGGGAAAATACTCCTTAAAGATATCCTCTTTTACATAAGCTACATCCAAATTATTTATTCTAATTTGAATCTCTACATCCTTTAAAAAAGGTAATTCCTGCCGTATATGATGTTCTATATCATCTCTTTTCTCTGCCTTTATCATAGTATTGCTTATAAGACAAAAAAGAATACTATTTGTATTCTCTTTATAAATTACCTGATCTATATCTATATTATCTGATATTTCCAACCTATTAAGCACATCAACAAAACAATTCATCTCTACATCCATTCATATACTAAAGTACTATTACATCTTATCTATTTCTTTCATTAAAACATTCACGGCATCCTTTTCATCCACTCGACAAATCGCATTGCCATGTTTAAATATGGTAGCAGCACCCTTACCAGATGCGATGCCAATATCAGCTTCTTTTGCTTCACCAGGACCATTAACCGCACAGCCCATCACAGCCACTGTAATAGGCTTTTTAATATCTTCTAATCTATCCTGAACAGAATTCGCCATACTTTCCAAATCAACCTCGCATCGACCACAGGTGGGACATGAAATCAGTCTTGCCCCAAATCGACGGATATCTAGTGAAGATAAAATTTGCTTGGCAACCCTTACCTCTTCTATAGGATCGGTGGTTAATGATACTCTTAGTGTATCACCTATGCCATTTAGCAACATCGAACCTATTGCCACCGAAGACTTTATCGTACCAGCAAATTTTGTTCCCGCTTCTGTAATACCGATATGAAATGGATAATCCACCAAAGCCGATAATTGTTCATATGCTGCTAGGCTCATCATAACATTAGATGATTTAACTGCCAATATCATATCCTTAAAGTTTAAACTCTCTAAAAAGTTAACTTCCTTCATAACGCTTTCTACCAATGCTTCAGCACAAACCCCGCCATATTTATGGTAGATACTCTTTGATAAAGAACCCGAATTAACACCCACACGTATTGATATCCCAGCATCTTTTGCACATTGTACAATCTGCCTAACCTTTGATTTATCTTCTATATTACCAGGATTAATACGAAGTTTATCCACACCTTGGTTCACTGCCTCAATCGCTAATTTATAATCAAAATGTATGTCGGCAACAAGGGGAATATGAATGCGTTTTTTAATCGCAGAAAGACATAAAGCCGCATCCCTATTAACGACTGCCACTCTAATAATCTCACATCCTGCTCGTTCCAATCTATGTATCTGACGAACCGTTTTTTCGATATCACGAGTATCAGTATTAGTCATAGACTGTATAGCTATGGGATGATTTTTTCCAATATATACATTTCCTATTTTAACTTCTCTAGTTGGTCGTCTTTGTATCATCATTATCCAATCCAATGCAAATCTTTAAATACCAATAATATCATTAATACCATAAGCACAGCAAACCCTACCAAATGAACAATTCCTTCTTTTTCTTGGTCAATTGGTCTTCCTCTAACTAGCTCAATTAATACAAATAAAATCCTTCCACCATCGAGTGCAGGAAATGGTAGTAAGTTCACAATGCCAAGATTTATCGATAGCATCGCCGTAAGATCCAGTATCACTAATGCACCCTGATTACTGGCTTCACCAACCGCTTTATAAATACCTACAGCACCCGAAACCTGTGATAAATCACCTTTACCCATAAATAACGAGACTAAAAATCCTACCATTAGCTGAATGACCATAATAATAGAAGAAATACCTTCTTTAATAGCAGAGATTATATTATTTTCACTTTTTGGATAAATTCCAATTAATCGCCTCTGTGCCGCATCATTAAACTGTGCATCGACCAATAGCTTTACTTTTTTATTATCACGAATAACAGCCACTTCTAATGTATCATCCTCTGCTAATGTAATTGCCGTTGTGACATCATTCCACGAATCAATGGATTTATCATCGATTTTAACGATTTCATCTCCTATTTCCAAACCAGCATTTTGAGCAGATGAATTATCTTGTACAAAACCACCTACCTTATTCACAGGCAATCCATAATATGTAAATAATCCTGATATAATCACAAATGCCAGTACAAAATTCATAAATGGTCCCGCAAATAAAATCGCAAATCTTTTAACAGGACTTTTTGCATTAAAAGCATTAGGACTATCAGAAATTTCATCATCACCTTCCATTTTTACATAACCGCCAATAGGTAGTAATCGCAATGCATATAGCGTTTCTTTTCCTTGATATTTTAACACACTAGGTCCCATACCAAGAGAAAACTCATGCACCGTAACCCCTGACCATTTGGCAACGATAAAATGACCAAATTCATGTATAAATACGAGTATCCAAAATACTGCAATAAACGACATTAATTCCTTCATCATATCACCTCATTTTCAATGTTAACATCCAACCCCGAACTTCCTTATCAATTTGTAAAATATCGTCAATATCTACTGCTTGTCTACTTCCAAATACATCCATCGCCTTCTCCACACCACTAGGAATATCGTAAAATCCTATTTCATCATTTAAAAATCTCTGTACTAAAATTTCATTGGCTGCATTTAAAACCACTGGATAATTACCCCCTAGCCTAGCCGCCTCATACGCTAATTTAAGACTGGGAAATGTATCCATATCTGGCTTTTCAAAAGTAAGCTGTCCCATCTCAGTTAAATCAAGCGGTGTAAACTGTGCTTTTATCCTATCTGGATAAGTAAATGCATATAAGATGGGTAATCTCATATCCGTAGAACCCATCTGTGCCATAAGACAACCATCATCGTATTTAACCATAGCATGGATAATGGACTGCGGATGAACGATAACATCGATATCATCTACCGATTTATTAAATAACCAACTGGCTTCAATCACTTCTAATCCTTTATTCATCAGTGTAGCTGAATCGATGGAAATCTTTCTGCCCATATCCCAATTAGGATGTTTTAATGCCTGTTTTGCACAAACATTTATCAGTTCATCTTTACGCTTACCTCTAAATGGTCCTCCCGAAGCCGTTAAAATAATCTTATCAATATTTTTATTGCCCCCTTGAATAATTTGAAACACGCCACTGTGTTCACTATCCACGGGTAACATCTTTACATTATATTCTTGTAATAATTTTGTAATAATTTTTCCACCCGTTACAAGGGTCTCCTTATTGGCAAGTGCAATATCCTTTCCAGCTTTAATTGCATTAATAGTAGGAAGAAGACCTGCACTGCCCATAATGGAATTTAACACTACTTCTGCATCAGTTGCCTTGACCACTTCATTTAATGCATCCATACCCATAGAAATATCAACGGGATATGAAAATGACATATTTTTAATTTTCTTATAGGCATCTTGCGTTCCAACCACGATATAGCTAGGCTTAAATTTCTCCGCTTGAGCATATAATAAATCTACTTTAGAATGACAAGTTAATACATCTACCCTAAATAAATTAGAATAAGTCTTTACAATATCTAGACATTGAGTTCCAATAGAACCAGTAGAACCCAAAATAGCTATTTTTTTCATAATTACCTCTTTATAAAATCGATTAATAGTATCACATAATATACATATGGTGCTGTAAATAAAATACTATCAAATCTATCTAACATTCCACCATGACCAGGCATAATATAACCGAAATCCTTTATTCCACAATATCTCTTAATTTTAGATGCCACTAAATCACCAAATTGTGCCAATATACTGCCTATTATCGAAAAACCAATGGAATATACGGCAAATTCTGGTTTTAGTATTAAAGAAAAAATATATATCACGACCACGCATCCAATAATTCCACCAATAGCACCTTCCATGGTCTTCTTAGGCGATACCCTCTCTAATAATTTATGTCTGCCAAATTTTCTTCCCGATAAATAAGCAAATGTATCTGTCATAAATGCTAATAAAAACACCGTCCATATAAAGAAATTATTATCTATTTTATCAATTAACACAACATGTAGTAATGAAAAAGAAATATACATCACACCGATAAAAGTTAATACCGCATCTATAAGCCGATTTTGTCTATGTAAAACATTTAAAATCATAACAAAAAATAACAACGCCATCATGATAGCTAGATAAAAAACAACTGGCATATTTATAAAACTGATAAAATATAATACCAGTGTCGCAATAAATCCAACACTCATCATAGGAAAAAAATTTAATTTTTTTAAAGCAGTATATAATTCATATAGTCCCAAAAAGCTTAACAGCGCTGCCCCTACTATAATATAGTTACCACCCATAAAAAGAACAAATAATAAAATTGGCAGTGAAATGGCAATGCTCGCAACTCTTAATCTCATACTATACCTTCACATTTCCATATCGTCTATCACGTATATTATAATTTTCAACCGCTTTTCTTAATTCACTTCCATCAAAATCTGGCCAATAACAATCCACAAAATACATCTCCGTATATGCCATCTGCCATAATAAAAAATTCGAAATTCGAAATTCTCCTGATGTTCTAATCATAAGATCGGGATCGGGAATATCCACCGTATACAAATATTTTGACATCAAATCCTCATTGATATCATCTGTAGTAATATTATGATTAAGAACATCTTCGGTAATATTCTTCACAGCTCTTAATATATCATCACGGCCACCATAATTCAATGCCAAATGAACAGTCATAGACGTATTATTTTTAGTCAGTTCCATAGTTCGTTCTAATTCTTCTCTCGCCTTTTGTGGCAGTTTAGAAATATCCCCAATCGTGCATATTTTTATATTATTTTTATGCAGTTTCTTGGTTTCAGAACGAAGATAAATATATAAAAGATTTAGAAGTCCTGATACTTCATCCTCTGGCCTATTCCAATTTTCTGTCGAAAAAGCATAAAAAGTCATATGCTTAATTCCTATATCACCAGCTGTTTCTAATACATCCCTAAGTGCCTCTACACCCGCTTTATGTCCAGCTAATCTGGGCATTTTTTTTGATTTTGCCCATCGACCATTTCCATCCATTATTATCGCAACATGCTCTGGTATATTCATAATCTTTCATTCCTATTCATTTACCAATACTTTACTTCTCAGCTTATGTTTTCATCGTCATTCGACAACAATACACATAACACATTATACCATATACAATTTTTAAATGCATTTAATTATATACCCAATTCAAAAGTATCAATTATAACCTCTAAAGGACTTCTGTCTTTTGACGCTTTAATAGCCTTTTTAATATCCATAATATGATCGGTAATAATACCATCCACATCAGAATATATAAATTCTTGTATGGATTCAGGTGTATTAACCGTCCAAACAACAGCCTTTTTACCCGCAGCATGAATATCATATATATTCGATGGTGTAGCAACTCCTTCTTCCATAATCAAATAATCGCCCTGTAAATCTTTAAGTTTACCAGTTGAAAAATAATATAAATATCCTGTTTTAATATCTGGATGTGTTTCAACGGTATATTCGATTATAGCATAATCCAAAGAAAGTATGACGCATTCATCTAGCATATCCTTAGACTTAATCATAGCTACTACATCATCCACCATTTTTTCGTCAGCACTTTCGCCTTTAAGCTCTACAAATACACCTATCTTACCTTTTGACAAATCTAATATTTCTTCAAAAGTTGCCACCTCTTGTGATGGTTCATTAGGATAAAATTCATTTTTTACCCTAAGTTGTTTAATTTCGTCTAAAGTCATCTCAGAAGGTGTTCTAGGTTCGTCTGTACACCGTTCAAAAGTAACATCATGATTAATAATATATTTTCCATCTTTTGTTCGTTGAACATCGATTTCCGTCCAGTCGACTCCCTCATTAATAGCTTTTTCAATCCCTTCCAATGTATTTTCAGCTCCTAGATCACCACCACCTCTATGAGCAATCAATTCCACATTAACATCGGTCTTAAAAAACTCATCGAAACCATCTACAGCAACAACAGATATCAAAATATTTAAAAGCATCATAACTACAAGCACCATAACAACTTTAAACTTTGTTTTTTTCTTAATCTTCCGTTCCATTTCCTCCATGGATAATTCTTTTGATGTATGAGCGATTTTAAGTTCTACTTTCTCACCATAGATGGCAGAATATTTGTAAAATAAATTGGTTAAAATAAAAATTGAAATTGGCCCAGAAACAAATACATACAACATAACAATCTCAGAAATGGATAAAAATAAAATTATAATTAAAGAATATTGATTATCCAGTAACATTTGCTTAAACACCATGGATAACAAGCTCAAAGCCACTATCAAAATAAATCCTATAACCACAAATAGCATTGTTATCCTAACCATCATCCAAATATAATCAACAATAAATTTCTTCCAATTTCTAGCCATCATAATTCTAGAATTCCTAAGAGCACATGGCACGCCTTGTCCATCAATAATAATAAAATGTAAGCTAAATATATAAATCATGCTAATAAGCAACAATATAGCAATTATAGTATTATAGGCAAAATTATATAAAGGATTACCAAATATTACAGATGTTATGAAATTTGGTATTTTAAAATTTTTAAATGGTCCTACGGCAATGCCAATATTTAATAATGGTAGAACAAAGGATATAAATACCACAATAAATAATCCGATAGGAGAAAAAAAGTGCTTAATGGACTTAAATGCCGATAAAAGTATGCCCTTCACATTCATATCTAGTTTTTTTTCGACGACCAGCGAACTAATAATGATAAAGGTGTTAATATCCATCCCCAAAACCACTACTAATAATAATAAACTGATAATAATTAAAGGAATTCCTTGGATGCTAAAGAGAAACCCCATATAATCTCCGCTAGATATATTGGTTCTACCACTACTTCGCACCAGTATATTAAAGATTACATTAAAAATAGGAAATGCTATCAATGCTACAATTAATTTAGAAACTAATTGATATTTCATAAATATCCATAATATTCTGCCATTTACCGCCCATTTGTTAATATTTGCATCACTGTCCTTTGTCATATTTATCTCATTTCTTTTTATACATTTTATACATTATTAAATTATAAATTCTTCTACTTCTGACTTTAGTTGATTAGCTATTTCAACCATTCCCTCACCTACATTAGATATTTCTTGAATTGCTGCTAATTGATTTTCAACATTGGAAACTACAATTTCAGTACTATTTGCATTTTCACGTACAATATCCGATAAATTTTGTATTAACTCGCCTAACGTACTATTTTTTTCATTGACCTCCTTAGCTGATATATTCGCCATCTCAAATACTTCTTTACTGAGTTGCACCGAAGATGAAATATCATTAAACTTATCCTCTGTTTCCTTCGCCACCTTAGATTGATAATCCATATTGCTAGCTACCGTTTCCATTGTTTTTACGGCATCCACTGTTTTCTTTTTAAGTTCTTCTATTACATATCTAATCTCATCAGTAAATCCAGCACTATCTTCAGCTAACTTACGTATTTCTTCGGCTACTACAGCAAATCCTTTCCCATGTTCCCCCGCTCTTGCCGCCTCTATAGCTGCATTAAGTGCCAGTAGATTCGTCTGATCTGATATAGATTGTATCATCTCACTAGCTTTGGCAATTCTATTTGCACTATCATTAGTATCCCCTATGATTTGAGCTATGGTACTAGTTTCATTTTCATTTTTATAGATAACATCCACTAAGGTATTCATTAGTTTCTTACCTTCTTCCTGTTTATTATCTATTAAATATATTGCCTGAGATAATTCTTGCAATTTATCTACCATAGATGCTAATAACTGGCTGGCATTATGAGCATCTTGCTCCATCCTTTGAGCATCGAATAATTGCGTATTAGCACCCTCTGATATATTGGTAACACCACTAGATACCTCTTTTGCTAAATAACTGGTATTCATCGAACTATCATTAAGCGTTTTCGCTGTAGTCGCTGTTTTATTGGAATACTCAAAGATATTCGTAACAATCATTTTTAAATTAGAAATCATCTTATTCATCGAGGAAGCTAACAGACCAATTTCATCAGAGCGATTAATAATATCCTTATCTAATGTAACACTTAAGTCAAAATTAGCAACTTTATTAACATCTTTGGTCAATTTAATAATTGGCGTAGCAATTTTCATGGCAACAGAATAAACTAAAATAATAAGACCAAAAATACCCACCACACTGATACATGTAGTGATAATATTAAATGTAGTCACCTTTTTCATAACCTCTGATTTGCTAGCTGTGATAACAATGTACCATCCAGTATTTGGAACGGTGTATTTCGCATATAAATTAATATTGCCATCCTCTTTAATTTGGAAAAAAGACTGATCTGGCATTAAGATATCCGATTTAATCCATTCATCAACATTATCATTTAATTTGTAATCAACATGTGATATTACCTTACCGTCTGAAGATAGGATATATCCCATCCCTGTATCATATATTTTCATATGTTCTCTAAAGGTGTCTAATTTATTAATATTCACATCAAATGCTAAAACACCAAGCACACCATTATCTCGAGCGACGGATTTAGATATGGTGATTTTTTGCACTGATTCATCCTCTTGATACGGTCCAGTGACCACTGGTACATCACTATTTAACGCCTTTATGTACCACTGTTTATCCGTGCAATCTTTACTAATTTTATTCGCACTATTTGCAATATAATAATCACCATTAGAAAATGCCATATATAAATTATTAAAATTACTATTTTTCGTACTAATAACATCCATATTCTTAAAAAGAACTTTTTCATAGGATGATTTATTATTGAACACGTCATCTTCATTATTAGTAGAAATACTAATATTTTCAATCTCATCCGCTATAATATTCAGACCCACAATATCTGCATTAAGTAGTTCATTTATTTCATTAGAATAGCCCTGAGCAGAACTAATCATAAACTGTTCACTAACATCTAATAATAGATATCTAGAATAAATTTGTACAATCAACACCAATATAGTCCCTACCACTAAAATAGGAACTACAATCAACAATAACATTTTTTTCTTTAAATCCATAATCCCTCCCAAAGAATACTCGTTTAAAACTGCATTAAAACATCTTCATTTTCAATAATATTTTTCATATTACTGGCATAATGCTTAAAAATCACTTCTTTATTTTTATCTAGCATAATCTGTGCTGGCATACGTCCTAATTTAAAAATGTTCACTTGTTGTCCATATTTATCAGCAATGCTATGACTACGATCAGAAACCATATCAAATAATATATTATTATCATCAATAAACTTTTCTATATCACTTTCTTTATCTGGACAAATGGCAACCACTCTTATTTTTTTTGATTCAAACTTATCAATATCTTGATGCAACTGCATCATATGCCGACGGCAATAAGGTCATTTAAACCCCCTATTAAATACCAAATATACATAATCATACTCTTCTAATAATATATCTACATTAAACTCATTATTTAATAAATATTTAGTCATACGCCCCCCCTATTCCAATGATTTGTTGAATGCACTAATAATATTGTAAACCAATATGTAGCAATAGACAATCACTATCATCACTTAATATAACCTTTAACAAAATTTTATAAGTATCACCAATAAAAAATTTCATATTCATTATTATATCATCAAAGCCTAATTTTTTACAGTACTAACCATAAAAAGCACTTCACCTTCTGATGAAATGCCTTTTAGATATTTTATATACGTGGACTACACACTAAGCTAAAGCTTAGGAGATTTCTTGGCAGTATCTTTTAAAATTCCAATAACAATTTTTTCATCTTTCCATGTCTCTATCTTTTTGTTGACAAATTTTACATTGCACATAATGATGCACCTCGGATAATTTGCCAGCCTGAACGCTACCATCTTTTCTATAACTTCTAGTTAACGCCCAGCAATGAGGATCTGTATGATATATTTTCACCCTACGACCATGCTCACTGGTATACACCATTTGATGTTGTTTATCTATGGTATCACTTTCTCCACCCATATCGCCCAATAAATTAATATCATATTGCCAAATAGATCGAATTCTTCGTCTATGCTGACATACTATCTCTTTATGCCATATCAGTGGTATTTTATAATTTAAACTATATATGCCAACACCACTATCATCATCAAAACTCTCCTCTATAATTTCAAAACCATTTCGATTATCTGCTTTTTTTGCCCACATGGAGCCGATATCCTCTATTTGCTTTATAAGTTCATGGTCTACAATATTTATTCTAGCAATATTTTCTGCCATTCCTTGACGATGCGATAATGAAGCAAATATCATGCTATTTGCAGTATTATTCGATGCATTAGAAAAACAATTATCCATCATTTCATAAATAAATATACTTCGCATTGCAATGGAAAAGATAACAGTTATCATAATAAACATCGGCAAGACAATCGCTACTTCCAAAGAGAAACTTCCTTTATTATTTCGGATATTATTATAAATACAATTCTTACAAAATCTATTTATACTCCACATAAAATTCTTCCATTTCCTCTCCATTACTCACTATTATTTTATGACTGGTTATGAGTTTTTTAGGATCAAATTCAACTTTACTCCCCTTATAATTCATGTCAATGATATCTACCATTCTTCTAAGCCTTTTTTTTGCACTTATTTCATTTAGATAAATCCTAAGATAAAATGTATAATTTTTACAATTTAATTCACATATTTCTTTATAAAAATCATCATTTATACCTTGCACCGGACTCTTCAAATCAGCATTTTTACCACTGGATACATCAGCAACTTTATCTTCCACCAACTCTTGCAATGATGATGGTATAATATCGGTGCTCCAATCTTCATCACTCCACTTTATCACTGGTACACTTTCACCATCTAACAATTTTTGAACATCATCATAACTTTCCACACTCGCCCACATGATAAGCAATCCATGTTTAATCACAGGTACCATCCATGCTTGCCAACTAACTAATAGTGAAATTGCATCAGCAGTAGCTATCTTTTTATTGCACATATAGACATGAAGAATATTAAAAATTTCACGAGTAATATACATTCGTCCACTAACATAGGCTCGATTTGCCTGTTCATTATTTTTACCTGCAATAATATATTCAATTTCCGCATTTTTAAATAATGATGCTCTATCCATCTTGCCATAAAAATCCCAGTCCTCACCATCTTCTGATTTGCCACTAAGGCGATTACGAAATGTACCCATTATATATTCTGTTAATGCCACAGAATAAATCGGCTTTTTTATATCGACATCCATATTCTCATATGGATTTCCTTTTAAATCCTTTCCAGATAAATTATTAATATCCTTATTTGCTAACTTTTGATTAGATAAGTTATCATTTTCAACACTTTCTACATTAATAGAAGCATCAACAGTCGAATCTATCGCTTCATCAACATATTTTTCCAATCTAGAATCGACATCTTTTTTACCATAGACATCTGCATTAACACTTACATCAGATGTCCATTCTTCTAATTCATCGCCTATATTTTCATACATTTTATTTTTAAGTTCACGCCTTTCTGTACGATCTGTTTGATTATGAATGTCTTCAATTTCGTCGCTATACGACTCTTTAATATCTTCCTCAAACTTATCTGCACAATCTCTTAAAGCATACAATTTTGCAAGACCATTAATGTATTCGTCTGCCTCAGCAGGCAAATCTCCACCATAATTTTCTTCCCATTTATCACGAATTATTTTCTTATGTTTAAGAACCATATTTTCATCAAATCCATATGCATTTTCAATATCAATATCCAGTTTATCCTTCATCATATCTTCTGTAGAAACTTCAAGCATATCAATACTGGACTCTACAAAACCTTCTGGTAATTTATCCTTTATAGCATTTAAATGATTTTTTTCTATCGATAATTGATTATTAATATTCTTCTTCTCCAGCATCATTTTTTGAACTAATTTTTCAGTATCTTCAATTGCATCATCCAATTTTTTCATTCGTATCTGTATCTTACCCTTTGATGAAATTCTAACAGAAAAAACTTTATCCATATCATTCAAATCATCCAATGATTTCGCCCATTTTTTATTTAATTGTCCAAGTTTTTTTAATCCTTGCAATAATTTTTTATGTCGTTTAATTTGTTGTTTCGCAAGATTTGCCTTTTCAATTAAATGTTGATAGGTAACCGTTTGTTCAATAAATTCGATCGGCACATTAAACATTGCTTGTTGTACGCATTGTTCCATAAGCACATTCATATCCGATAATGTGTTATTAGATTCAAACGCTATGTTAATTTTACGTTCATTGGAAAATGGCAAAATAGACTTGCCCGCTATATGTAATTGTTCATAAAATGTATTATTCATCTCCATCATCGCAGTTTTTTCATCATATCCTAAAAGTCCATAATCTTTATATAGTGCCGAATTATAACAAGCCTGTATATTTCTATTCGCATCATCTGCAGTTCTTCTGATGGCATTATCCAACACTAATTCGGATGAAAAATTCATATATATCCAAAAAGCCATGCATGTGGTAGAAATTATTATTAACATCATGATAGAAATACTTCCATTTATATTATTTTTCAACTTCTTTACCACCTTTTATATTCTTTAACTGTCTATGGATAATCATCATATTATTTATTGATACTCTAATATTTTTACTTTCCCTTATCGCTTTTAAATCATGCTTATCTTCACTGATAACACCGATGGTTTCAGGAGTTATCACCGCTGATAATTCCTCTGTGTCACCTGTTTTATGCACTTTATCCAGTACCATTTTATCCATATCAGTAAGAGCCACCGCCTTTTGAAATTCCCAAGACATTCCATAAAACATCGTAAAAACTATTAGCAATATAATCCATATCAGTACCGATATTTCAATGGTTGCATAGGCATGATTATTTTTTATCCTACCTAATATACATTTTAACCTTTGACTAATATACTTTATAATTAAAAATTTATATCTATCTAATAATTTATTATAGTTCATAGATTCCCTCTTTAACTTTCTAATTATTTATATTTCCTTTTTATACCATTATACACTATATCTTCTAAATTTGATAGGTTAAAAATAAAATTCCACTCTTTTTTGCCGATAATCATAGTAGCATTTTTTGAAAGGAAGTATTATGAACAAAAATATAAGCATTGAGCTACTATCACCAGAAAATTCAATAGAAATCTTACAATTTGAAAAGGAAAATAGGCAATTTTTTGAATCTAATCTACCGTCACGAGGCGATGGATATTATAATACAGAAAATTATCATATTATGACGCAAAAACTTCTAAAATATCAAAATGAACATAAATATTTTATGCATGTTATTAGAAACTCATCAAATAGTATCATTGGGAGAGTAAATTTATATACCATAGAAAATAACAATCATTCTTTTAAAATAGCCGAATTAGGCTACCGATTTGGAAAGAAGTACACCCGACAAGGATATGCCACTGAAGCTGTAAAGTTAGTATTAGAAAAAGCTTTTCGAGAGTATCATTTCAATAAAATAGAGGCTGGAACTGCCATCGACAATCTCGCCTCTCAAAAAGTGCTACTCCACAATAATTTTAAATTTATCCGAAAAATAGAAAAAAACATAGAATTGAACGGTATATTAATCCCCAGTCTAATCTTTGAAAAATCAAATCCGTATTAATACTATTATAAAATTAAACGTTGATTAAATCTTCCATTTTATCCCACACAACATGAAACACTTCATCGGGACTAGCGGATGCATCCACTTCAATCATTCGCTCTGGATATCGCCCAATCAAATGCCTATATCCTTCTCTTACCTTAAAATGAAATGCCATTCCTTCATTATCAAGACGATTTATCTCTCTATTTTCACCAGAATGTATCCGTCGCTGACCCTCAACAGGATCTAAATCTAGAACAAATGTATAATCCGGCAAAAAATCCTCTGTTGCAAATAAATTGATATCATACACTTCGTCAATACCAAGACCTCTAACATAGCCTTGATACACCAGCGATGAATCGACATATCGATCAAAAATCACCAGTTTACCCTCTTCTATGGCAGGAAAGATTTTTTCTACCAAATGCTGACGTCTAGCCGCAGCAAATAATAATGCCTCGGTTCTTGCATCCATATTCGTATAAGAAGAATCATGCAATAATTCTCTAATCTTTTCAGAAATCGGCACTCCACCTGGCTCACGTGTGACAATATAATCGATGCCAAGTTCATCTAGCTTAGTAATTAGTCTCAATATTAAAGTAGATTTTCCACTGCCATCTCCACCTTCAATGGATATAATTGGTATTTTTGATATATTATTTTTTACCTTCATTATCTTCTCCCTTTATTCACCAATTCTAATATGACAGATTTATAAAAAAATCTACGTATCAAAATGATGAATTCTCTCATTTGATTTATAAGTTAAGCTTATGTGAGATTAGTATAACTAGAACTTTTCTGTATTCTCTTATCTAATTCTTGTACCACATTATTCCCTTCTAGCTTCGTCTTATAATTGATAGCTGCCGCCTCGATAATTATCGCTAAATTCCTACCACCTTTTACAGGAATATACAAAATCGGAATTTCAACGTCTAATATATTGATCGTTTCATCATCTAGCCCTAATCGATCATACACCTTACCCGCTTCCCAGTCTTCTAATTGAACCACTAAATCTAAAAACTTTTTATATCTAATAGAAGCAAGTCCATATAACTTAGCGACATCCAGTATACCAATACCTCTTATTTCTAAAAGATTTTGTATAATCTCAGGTGCTGTCCCTATTAACATATTATCAGAATTTTTCTTTATATGAATGGCATCATCTGCAATAAATCGATGACCCCGCTTTACTAATTCAAGTGCTATTTCTGATTTTCCAACCCCAGATTTACCCATGATAGCAACCCCCACACCATATACATCCACAAATACACCGTGAATAGTGACAGATGGTGCTAATTTTTCTTCTAAATAATCCGTGATTTTACTCATAAAAATAGTGGTCGACAAAGCTGTCCGAACAATCAATCGACCATATTGTTCTGCCTTTTGCAAAAATTCTGGAAAAACCTCTTGATTTCTTGTAAATACGACCATGGGCAATTCATAGGATAAGAACTTATCAGCAATTTTTTTACGCTGTTCGGATGAGAGTGTCTCAAAATAAGACCATTCATTTTTACCGACGATCTGTATCCTATTAGGCACAAAATAAGTATAAAAACCAGCTAATTGCAATCCACATCGATTAATTTCAATACTATTTAACTCCATTTTTTCATCCACACCATGAATCACTTCTAGCGAAAAATGTTTTATTAAATCCGTTGTAAATGTTTTATTCATTATTATTTTATGCCCCCTCTAAAAAATTCATATATCGACTGTGCAACTTTTTTAGTAATGCTCTCTACCTGTTCAATTTCTTCTAGAGACGCTTTACTTAATTTATCAATAGATTTAAAATGCATCATTAATGCACGTTTTCTCGTCTGCCCCACACCTTTTATTTCATCTAAAATAGAATGAGTCATCTGTTGAGTTCTAAGCGTTCTATGATACTCTACAGCAAATCGATGTACTTCCTCTTGTATACTTGCAATATATTGATATAAAATAGGCATGGATTTTATCGTAATCATATCCCCATTATAATATAGCTGTGATGTTTTATGCCTATCATCTTTTAGCATTCCAGCAACTGGTATAGAAATATCCAGTGCATGTAGTACCTTTAATACACTATTGACATGACCTTTGCCACCATCTATCAATAATAAATCTGGAAATACTGAAAATTTAGATGATTGTTTTTTTGCTACCCCAATTTTTTCTATCTGATGTAATTCATCTAGCCCTCTGTTAAATCTGCGATACAATATCTCCATCATGGATGCATAATCATCCGCACCCTCTATTGTCTTTATTTTAAAACGCCTATAATCGCTATTTTTTTTATTTCCATCTTCAAAAACAACCATGGAGCCAACTGATAACACACCATAAATATTAGAAATATCATAGGCCTCTATCCTTCGTATTTCTCCTGCATCTGGAAATATCTCTTGAAGAGAATGTCGTAATTGATTTATTTTACTAACATCCTTTTCAATCTTTTTTTGGAAAGCATCAATATAATCATCAGCATTCTTTTTAACGAGTTCTACCGCACGTCTTTTTTCACCTCTTTTAGGAATACTTATTTGCACCTTAAATCCTGCTTTTTGCGATAGCCACTCCATTAATAGTTCTATATTTTCAGGCATATCAGACATTACTATACTCTTTGGCATAAGATTAACACCACTATAATGTTGAATAAGAAATTGGGATAATATATGTTCTATATCATCAGTGGCAGTATCCTCCAATATAAATTTTTCTCTCCCCGTCAGTTTACCGCCACGTACAAAAAAAATCATAATACAAGTTTTATCTTCACGTCTTGCCCATGAAATTAAATCTTGATTAATATCATCATTGATAACTACCTCTTGTTTTACATGAATCCTTTGTATGGCCAGCATATTATTACGATAAAGTGCAGCCTTTTCAAAATCCAATTCTTTTGCTGCACTCTCCATTTTAATTTTTACGTTATTTAATAAATCTTCATATTTACCATTTAAAAATTTTAAAATCTCATTGATATATCCTTGATACTCCTCTACATCAACATCTTTTTTACAAGGTGCAATACAGTTGCCAATATGGTAATTTAAACATGGTCTCTCTGTTGATATTTCCAAATTCCTATTACAAGTTCTAATGGGATATACTCTATTTATTAAATCAATGGTTTGATTGACAGCATCAACATCACTATATGGTCCAAAATACTCTGCTCCATCTTTTAAAACTAGCCTCGTCTTTAGAACTCGTGCAAATTTTTCATTGACAGTGACTTTAATATATGGATATGTCTTGTCATCTCGCAATAAAATATTATACTTTGGCTTATGCTTCTTAATAAGCGTTGCTTCCAGTATCAATGCCTCCACTTCACTATCGGTGATAATATACTCAAAGGAATCGATGTGGCTAACCATCGTCTTAACCTTTAATCCCTGTGACTGACCACTTCTAAAATATGAACGAACTCTATTTTTTAAAATCTTTGCCTTGCCAACATAAATAATTTGTCCATCCATATCCTTCATCAGATAAACACCAGATTTTTCAGGTAAATTTTTTAATTGTTCCTCTATAACATGACTAAATTTACTCATACTTCAACTTTTCTAACTTTCTTTTATGATTACACAACCACAAGTTCATTCAACGGTTTTTGCTGTTATCACATCACTGTATTTAAATATTTTTTCAAAAATACTCCTGTATGTGATTTTTTATTATGGGCAATCTGTTCTGGAGTACCTTCTGCAACGAGCATTCCACCACCATCACCACCTTCTGGTCCTAAGTCAATAATATAATCTGCACATTTAATAAGCTCCAAATTATGTTCAATAACGATCACGGTATTACCACCGTCAACCAGTCTTTGTAACACCTCTATCAGATTACTCACATCATGGATATGAAGCCCTGTCGTCGGTTCATCTAATATATATAATGTCTTTCCCGTACTTCGCTTAGATAACTCCGATGCCAATTTAATTCGCTGTGCCTCTCCGCCCGATAACTGTGTAGATGGCTGCCCTAGTCGTATATAATCTAGTCCAACATCATGTAAAGTCTGTAATTTTCTTTTTATAGCAGGGATATTCTCAAAAAATTTAAGTGCTTCTTCCACCGTCATGGACAGCACATCCGATATCGTTTTACCCTTGTATTTAACCTGTAAGGTTTCCCGATTATATCGTTTTCCCTTACATACATCACAACCAACATATACATCAGGTAAAAAATGCATTTCTATCTTTAAAATACCATCACCACGACAAGATTCACATCGTCCACCCTTTACATTAAAACTAAATCTACCCTTTTGATATCCCCTAATTTTAGCTTCATTAGTAGATGCAAAGAGATTTCTAATATGATCAAATACGCCTGTATAAGTGGCTGGATTAGAACGTGGTGTTCTCCCAATAGGTGATTGATTAATATCGATCACCTTATCAATATATTCTAGTCCTTTGATATCTTTATGTTTACCAGCACGTTTTTTTGTTATATATAGCTTTGATGCCGCTGATTTATATAATATTTCATTTACCAGTGAACTTTTACCCGAACCTGATACTCCCGTAACACAGGTAAATACACCAATTGGAAATGAAACATCTATATTTCTTAAATTATTTTCACATGCGCCTATGACGTCGATAGAAGCATCTGTTAATAACCGTCTTTGTTTCGGCATAGGCACGGATAATTTTCTAGATAAGTACTTACCAGTAAGTGAATTATCATCTGCTAAAATTTGCTGTAATGTTCCCTTAGCGGTAATATTCCCTCCATGTTCTCCAGCACCTTGTCCAATATCTACAATATAATCCGCCGCTTCAATCGTTTCTTCATCATGTTCTACCACAATCAACGTATTCCCAATATCCGTCAAATGTCTAAGTGTCTTTAATAGTCTAGCATTATCCCGTTGATGTAGACCAATACTCGGTTCATCTAAAATATAGACAACACCCACCAGTCCCGAACCGATCTGTGTGGCAAGTCTAATTCTTTGAGACTCACCTCCTGATAACGTACCCGCCGCCCTTGAGAGAGTAAGATAACTAAGACCAACATCATTTAAAAACTCTAATCGAAGTATTATCTCTTTTAAAATTTGTTCGGCAATTTTCATTTTCTGACTATCCAATGTCACGGACTGAATATATGTGAGAGCATCTTTTATGGATAGTTCCGTAAATTCAAAGATATTTTTTGCACCAAATCGAACGGATAAAGACTCTGGTTGCAGCCTTTTACCACCGCATACCTCACATGGAATAAGGCTCATATAACGCTCTATTTTTTGCCTCATAGCATCTGATGGCGTCTCCCTATATCTTCTTTGTAAATTTTCAATAACGCCTTCAAATGGTGCATTATACTCACGATTTGAACCATATTGACTGGCAAACTTAAATTGTATTGGTTCATCGCCAGTACCATATAATATTTGCTGTATCGCTTCATTAGGCAAATTTTCAAATGGTTCATTTTTATCATAACCATATTTTTTAATAACGCTTTCTATCATGCTAAAATAATATGTTCCTTCCGCAGATGTTGCAAAAGGATCGACTGCCCCCTTTACAAGACTATATCTTTTATCTGGGATAACGAGTTCTGGATCTACCTTTAATAAATGCCCCAGCCCCTTACATGAAACACATGCTCCATATGGTGCATTAAATGAAAACATACGTGGTTCCATTTCTGAAATACCAACACCATGTTCGGTGCAAGCAAAATTCGTATTATATATTAAATCATCGCCCGATAAATTATTAATTATTACCAGTCCATCGGATAATTTTAATGCCGTCTCAATAGAATCCGTTAACCGTTGATGTATGCCATCATGCATTATTAATCGATCTATCACTATTTCAATATTATGTTTTTTATTTTTTGTAAGAACGATATCTTCATCAAATTCTCTGATTTCACCATCAACACGAACCCTAACATATCCTTCTTTTTTATAAATATCTAATTCCTTTTTATGACTGCCCTTTTTTCCTCTAATAACTGGCGATAACACTTGTATTCTAGTGCCTTCATCCAACTCTAGCACTTGATCCACTATCTGATCCACGGACTGTTTAGAAATCTGCTTACCACATACCGGACAATGAGGAGTTCCCACCCTCGCATATAATAACCGCAAATAATCATATATCTCTGTCACTGTTCCCACTGTCGATCTCGGATTTCTTCCCGTTGTTTTTTGATCAATGGATATCGCTGGTGACAGCCCCTCTATGCTCTCTACATTTGGTTTTTCCATCTGACCTAAAAACTGTCTTGCATAAGCCGATAAACTCTCGACATAACGTCTTTGACCCTCTGCATAAATCGTATCAAAAGCAAGCGATGATTTCCCCGAACCACTAAGTCCTGTTATCACAATCATTTGATTTCTCGGTAAATCAATATCTATATTTTTTAAATTATTTTCAGATGCTCCACGTATTTTAATATATTTTTGTTCCACTTTAAACTCCTGTACCCTCCCTCCAACCACTTCACACCATCATTACTTATTATGTTGGAGTTCTTTTATTTTATCTCTAAGTTCTGCCGCACGTTCAAATTGAAGTGCCTGTGATGCTGCCATCATCTCTTTTTGTAAATAGTCAATTTGTTCTTCTATATTTTCAATATATGCATCTCGTTTTTTGCTGATATACTCTACTTCATCTTCTGCCACCTTTGTGGCTTCAATAACATCTCTAATATCCTTTTGAATGGTTTTCGGCACAATGCCATGCTTTTCATTATATGCTTGTTGAACTTGTCTACGTCTATTAGTTTCATCAATCGCTGTTTTCATCGATTTTGTTATTCGATCGGCATACATTATAACAAAGCCATTTACATTTCTAGCAGCACGACCAATGGTCTGTATCATCGATGTCTCAGAACGAAGAAAACCTTCTTTGTCAGCATCTAATATTGCCACCAAAGAAACTTCTGGCAAATCCAACCCCTCTCTAAGCAAATTTATACCAATAAGAACATCAAATTCACCCATTCGTAAATCTTTTATAATTTGCATTCTTTCAATGGTATCAATATCCGAATGCATATACTTCACCTTAACATTCATATTTAGAAAATAATCGGTTAAATCCTCTGCCATTTTCTTCGTCAATGTCGTTATTAATATCCGCTCTTTTTTTCGCACTCTCTGTACTATTTCAGTATATAAATCATCTATTTGACCTCGCACAGGTCTCACCTCAATCATAGGATCAATCAGTCCTGTCGGTCTAATAATCTGCTCCACTATTTCCGTGCTATTTTCCTTTTCATAATTAGCAGGCGTAGCACTGATAAACAAAAATTGAGGCGTTATACTCACAAATTCATCAAAATTCAGTGGTCTATTATCAAGTGCCGATGGAAGCCTAAAACCATAATCTACTAAATTTTGTTTTCTCGATCGATCCCCACCAAACATTCCCCTAACCTGTGGCAATGTCACATGAGATTCATCGACCACCACCAAAAAATCATCAGGAAAATAATCCATCAAAGTATATGGTCTTTGACCCGCTGGAAGATTATTGATATGTCTGGAATAATTTTCAATACCTTGACAAAATCCCATTTCATTTAACATTTCTAAATCATAAAATGTTCTCTGTTCTATTCTCTGTGCTTCAATTAACTTACCTTCATCTTTAAAATATTTAATTCTATCATGTAGCTCATTTTCAATATCCACCATTGCCCTTTGTATATTTTCCTTACTAGTAACATAATGCGATGCAGGAAAAATAGATACATGATCTCGAATGCCAATTATTTCTCCAGTCAGCGAATTAACTTCTACCATGCGATCGATTTCATCACCAAACATCTCCACCCTAATCACATTTTCTGATGCTGCAGCGGGAAATATCTCTATCACATCACCACGCACTCTAAAAGTATTTCTAACAAACTGAACATCATTTCTCATATATTGTATATCCACTAACTTAGATAATATCTCCTCACGTGTTTTTTTCATGCCAGTTCTTAGCGATAATACTAAATTTTTATAATCTATAGGCGCTCCCAGTCCATAGATGCAGGAAACAGATGCCACAATAATAACATCTCGCCTCTCATATAAAGATGCTGTCGCCGAATGCCGTAATTTATCGATCTCATCATTAATAGAGGAATCCTTTTCAATAAATGTATCTGAATGCACAACATATGCCTCTGGCTGGTAATAATCATAATATGATACAAAATATTCAACCGCATTATCTGGAAAAAACTCACGAAATTCACTGCATAACTGTGCTGCTAATGTCTTATTATGAGCAATAACTAATGTTGGTTTTTGAACCTTTTCAATAACTTTAGCAACCGTATACGTCTTTCCTGACCCCGTAACCCCCATCAATGTCTGAGCTTTATTCCCAGATTGGATACTATTTACTAAACGGTCGATTGCCTTAGGTTGATCACCAGTTGGAGAAAATTTTGATTGTACTCTAAAAATCGGCATAAAAACTCCTTTTATAGAACAACTAACGGAACATTTGTTCTATAAGTATACCTCTTATATTTAATTTAGTCAATTTCTTTATACATGACAAAGGGATTCCGTAGAACCCCTTAAAATTAAATCATATCATCTACCTTTTTTTGTTGCAGTCGATAATCAATATATTCTTCTAACATATTCCGTATAACTGCCATCACAGGTACACCTACTAGCATTCCTAAAACGCCAAAAAGCCCACCACCTATTATAATCGCAAGAATAATCCAAAATGGAGACATTCCTACAGAATCTCCCAATATTTTAGGACCGATAACATAACCATCTAACTGTTGTAGTGCCAAGATAAATAGGGCAACCCACAGAGCCGTTATCGGGCTATAAAACAATGTAATAATTACCGCTGGTATAGCTCCAATAAATGGTCCAAAATAAGGGATAAGATTAGTCACTCCCACGATGATAGCAAGTAACATGGCATATGGAGCTTTTAAAAATAAAAGTCCAACAAAACATATCATACCAATAATTAAAGAATCTATAACCTTTCCAACGATATATTTTGAAAACACTTTATCACAGTCATGTACCACTTTTAAGAACCGATCTGCTGTATTTTTATCAAAAATAGCATAGTTAAATCGTTTAATACCTATTTCAAATTTTTCCTTATCATGAAGCATATAAATAGAAATAATCAAACCGATAAAAAACTTTAAAAATCCACTGGTAAAGCCCCACACTCCATTTAACGTACCCGAAACCAATGAATTTAACTTGGTCATATTAGAAGTTGTAAAATCTTTTTTAACAGATGCCTCGATCGATTCCAGTGCATCAATAACACCAAATTTTTGCCATATACTTTCTTGTTTGGTGATAAATGTATCTATATTTGTCATATAAGTAGGAATCTGATTAATAATTTCCACTAAATTCGCTACTAAACTTGGAATGGCAAGCACAAAAAATAACACTACAACACTAATTATGACAAAATACACCAGTACCAAGACCAACATTCTAGACATATTCGTCTTTTTTTGCATCCACATTAAAATAGGATTTACTAAATAAGCAATAACAAAAGCCCAAATAAATGGCACCATAATAGATGTCATCATCTTAATGGCAGAATTAACAGAATCCAAATTATCCATCACTTTATAAGCAATAATAGTAATGATGATTATGGGAAAAAATGCAATATAAGGTATTTGTCTCATGTTACTCTCCCTTATTTATCTGTTCCTGTAACACATTCAATGCCTTTTGTAATTGTACATCATCAGCATCTGTGGGATTTTCTATCTCATAATATGTTTTTGGCATTTCAATCACAATATCAGGTGTGATACCAATGCCGTGTATATTTTTTCCATTTGGTGTGAAATACTCCGATGTAGTTAATTTAAACCCAGTATCATCTTTAAGCGGGAACACCGTTTGAATAACACCCTTACCAAAAGTCTGCTCTCCAATAATAGTTCCAGATTTAGTATCTTGAATAGCACCTGCTAAGATTTCAGATGCACTCGCACTCCCTCTATTCGTTAGCACTACCATTGGTAAATCAACTTTTGATGCTCCTGATTTATATTCATCCTTATGACCATTTCTATCTTCAGTATATACGATAAGCTGTTTTCCTAATAGAATATCAGCAATTTTTACTACTTCTGATACAGAACCTCCTGGATTATTTCGTAAATCTATAATTAATCCCTTTGGCTTTTTATCCAATAATTCACTCAAATGTATTTTAAAATCTTTGGATGTCAACGCATCAAATGTAGATATTCGAATATAGGCAATATCACCCTTCATATCAGACTTAACGGTTTTTAATCGTATATTTTCCCTAATAATTGGTATATCTAAAGTCTTCATATCATCAGGTCTAAATATTTTTAAATATACCTTTTCTCCAGGCTTACCTCTCATTCTTCTAACGGCTTCATCCATCAAATCCGATGTAACATCAAAATCATCCACCTTTAATATTTTATCTCCTGCATGAATTCCAGCACGTTCAGCAGGTGTATCTTCAATAGGAGATACCACTGTTACCATACCATCTTCCTTTGGTGCAACAATAATTCCAACACCACTATAAGTCCCTTTGGTATCCTCTAAAAACCGTCCAAATTCTTCCTTATTCATATACAGTGAATAAGGATCACCCAGCGCTTCAAATACGCCTTTTAAAATACCTTCCTCAAAATCTTCTCTATTAAAATCCTTATAATAATTATCTAGAATAAAGTCCTCTAATTCCTCAACCTTAGAATTTACGGCGCTTAAAGACTGTAATGTCTCATACTTATCCTTGTCTACTAATACTTTTCCAGTTTTGGAATTATCACCATTTCCCTTTTGTTTTAACGCTTGATATTCCATATAATCAGCATCAGATATAATGATTCTATCCCCATTTAAAATCATATGTTTCGTAATATGCATCGTAACACTATTTGTCAGCAATAATAACATGATACCCAAAATAAATATCTTTCTTTTCACTATACTCTCCTAACTGTAAACTAAAATTTGATAATACATCATGGATTAATATATTTTCCAATAGGATTAACAGGTTTTCCATTTACACGTACTTCAAAATGTAAATGTGGTCCTGTCGAATTTCCCGTACTACCAGATTCTGAAATTTTATCTCCAGCCTTTACACGTTGCCCTTTTTTAACCATTAATTTAGAATTATGTGCATAAAGCGTTACGATACCCCCACCATGGTCAATCATAACACATTTGCCATATCCACCATACCAGTCAGACATTATAACCGTACCACTTTGAGCTGCCACTACTGTTCCACCTGTTTTTATACCAATATCCGTGCCTGTATGAAGCTTTTTGACTTTACTAATAGGATGAATTCGATATCCAAAATCCGAAGTGATACGAGTATGACCAGGAGCAGGCCATATCATACTTCCACCTACATAGTTTTTCTTGAGCTTCATTTTCCGCAACAATTCTGTTAATTTATTAGCATCTTTTTCTAATTCATCTTCTTTTATTTTAATAGCAGAAATATCATTAACAAGAGATTTTTTTACTTCATTTAGTTCATTAATATGCTTATCTAAGGTCTCCATTTTATTAAGCCATTTTGACTTTTGGACAGTTCGTTCTTCACGATACTTCTCGAGTTCGTGTTTTTTTTCAATAACTTTTTGTTTTTCCTTATTCATATAGTCAATCAAATCAACATCATGTTTATAGATTTTTTGTAACATATCCACTCTTGTCATTAAATCTTGAAAATCACTTGCCCCTAACACCACTTCCATATATCCAGTATCGCCAGACTTATACATCACTCGTAGCCTTTTATTAAGCAATTCTTTTTTCATTAAGATATTTTCTTCAGCTAGTTTTAAACTACCCTCCGCATCGTATATTTTCATATCAGTAACGGCTATTTCCTCATCTAATACCGCAATATCCTTATCTATAGCACGCATATTATTTTCAATATCTCTTATTTGTTGAAGGACTTTATTCTTTTCATATTTTTTTTCCGAACGCTGTTTATCTAATTTTTTGATTTCACTTTGAATTTTACTTAATTCATCACTTTTTTGTTGTAATTGATCATTTGCAAATGTAGGAAAATTATCCACTGCTACCATAAATGATGTTATCATAAGCATTAATATACATAGCATGCTTAATAATATACATATATTATTCTTCATCATTTCCTCCTAAGTAACATAAATATAAATATTATGCTTAATAATATTAATGTATTTTTCATCTTGCCCTCCTATACATGCAAATGTCTACGCATAGATAGCAAACTACCAAGACCGCCAATCCCCGCTCCAATAACCAAGAACAATACCAATAGATCCATTACGATTGCATCAGGAGTAACCAAATATGGCGAAATAATCACATAAAATTTAGATGATAAAAACCCATATGTATATAAATATATCAAATACATCACAGCCAGCGATAGCATAGAACCAAAAATCCCCAAAACCGTTCCTTCAAGAAAAAAAGGCCATCTGACAAACCAACTAGTCGCCCCTACAAATTTCATAATATTGATTTCTTTATATCTTGCATTTACAGCTAATTTAATTGTATTATGAATAATAAATGTAGATATAGCAACTAATACAAAGATAATTACCATGCCAATATTTTTTATATAATTAGCAATATCAATAACTCGCACTACAACATCTTGATGGAATTTTATTTCTTCTATTCCCTCTAATTTGCGTATCTGATCGACAACACTTTCACCATATCCAATATCATAGAGACTTAAAATAATCGAATTAGGTAATGGATTTTTATCCAAGCCTTCCAAAAGATAGGCATTTTCCTTCCAAGAATCCTTTAACTTAACGAGTGCATCATCCTTTGTTTCAAAATAAACACTTTCTACCCCGACAAATGTCTTCATCGTAGCAATTAAGTTATCTATTTGTTCCATCTCCAACTCATCAATCAAATAAATTTGTATTTCATCAAACTGTTCCTTTAAACCCTCTGCAATACTCGTCATATTTATGATTAAAACAAATATAATGCCCAATATCAATAGTGTAGCCGCAACCGATGTAATAGAAGCAACTGACATAAGACGATTTCGCCAAAGATTTTTAAAACATTCTTTTATATGCCTAATCCTCATATCCGTAATGCCCTCCTCTTTCATCTCGGATAATTCTACCATTTTCCATGGCGATAACCCTTTGTTGCATAATATCAACAATTTCCTTGTCATGAGTTGCCATAATAACGGTGGTTCCCCTTCTATTTATTTGCCTTAAAATCATCATAATATCCCACGATGTCTCAGGATCTAAATTACCCGTTGGTTCATCAGCAACCAAAATAGGGGGATTATTAATCATCGCCCTAGCTATTGACACCCTTTGTTGCTCTCCACCAGAAAGTTGATTTGGATAACATTTTTGTTTATCAGCAAGACCTACAACAGATAATATCATTGGAACATTCGTTCTTATCTGTCTATTACTAGCCCCTACAATTTCCATCGCAAAAGCAACATTTTCAAAAACCGTCTTTTTTTCTAATAATCTATAATCTTGAAACACAACACCTATTTTTCGTCTAAGCATGGGGATACGTCTTTTATGCAAATGAGTAATATCCATATCATCAACGATAATTCGCCCCTTAGTACAATTTTGTTCTTTTAAAATCATTTTTATAACACTTGATTTTCCTGCACCACTTGGACCAACCAAAAAAATAAAATCTCCTCTTTCCACATGAAGATTAACATTTGAAACAGCCACAGTACCCGTTGTATATTGTTTGGAAACACCTTCCAGCAAAATCATATTCCACCTCATTTTTGATATTATTTACTTTTTCTATTATACTACTTAAAGGAAGATGATAATAGGGTTAATTTAAAAAAGGTAATTATTATGAAACATATGATACGAAAACAAATCATAAAATCTAGACAGGAATTAACTTATGAGCAATGGTTACAAAAAAGTTACGATATTTTTAATCATATCCGTACACTCTCTGAGATACATAATTCACAAAATATTATGGCTTTTATGGATTTTAAAAAAGAAGTATATATGCATCCCTTACTAGAACATATACTATCCCTCAGAAAAAATTTAACAATTCCGAGAGTTAAAAAAAATAACCCTATACTAGAATTGTGTAATATAAAAAACTTGGATAATATGAAAATTTCTTCATTGGGTATACGTGAACCTTTAGATAGCCATACCGACTTTACAAAACCCTCTGATATAGACCTCGTAATAATACCTGGCGTAGCCTTTACCAAACGAGGCGAACGTCTAGGTTATGGTGGCGGATATTATGATAGAATCATACCTCTTATGAGTAAAAACCCACCTATTATCGCACCAGCATTTGATTTACAAATCATCGATAGCTTACCAGTGGAAAACCATGACCAAAAAGTAAATAAAATAATAACGGAAAGTCAGATTATCACTATCCGCTAATTTATTCTAAAGTAATGCTCATATGATGCTTATTATTATCCTTATCTACTCTTACATATAATATTTGATTATCATCAATAGCTACATTGGAACAGATATAATCCGCACCTCCAGTATCTAAAATGGAAAAAGAAGAATTCCTTATATCAAATAAATATACCCCTTCTGTATACATCTTAGTTCGATCAAAATCCAATAATATATTTTCAGATGCTGCTATATATACAAAATTATCTGAATGATCAGACCATACGATACTAGATGCATAATCAAACTCCGCCAACACTTTTTTTGCTTTAATATCTAAAATATAAGAATGTTGTTTATTTTGGGCAGTTTTATCCTTAACTTTGGTTTCAAAAACAACATATTTTGAATTAGGTGACCAAAAAACCAATCCTATATCCGCATATTCGCCAATATAATGTAAGCTCCCACTATATATATCAGCTAGATATAAATCTCCTTCTTTTAGTTCACCACTAATCCACAATAAATAATAATTTTTATCTGGTGAGATTTCAGACTGATAAATAGATGTATTATGCTCTGCTAATGCCTCTATATTTTGCATATTAATCGGCTGATCAATTTGACGAAATATAATTTTTACCAAATCCATATCTGCCAAATTACTTTCTTTAACATTAGAGATCTGTTCGATATTATCCTCTGTTGTTTCATCCATTTTACTAAGTTTTTTTATTTGTTCCCGAAGCTTCTTATTCTCATCTTCCAGTTGCTTAATTCTACCTTCTAAGGCGGATAATACCATATCCTGATTGTATATCTGTTCTTGCACATTATTAAACTGTTCATTTTTTACATTACATCCAGAGAGCAATATTAAAATTATAATATATAAAAAGATAACTTTTATTGATTTAATTATTCTATATACATAGCTTATATATTTTGTAAATTTTAACATACCAACTCTCTTTTCTTATGCTTACGATATAAATTAATACTCATCTCAAAACAACTACAAATTAAGAATAATATAAACTAAAAATTCCCTCTGATTTCACAAACCAGAGGGAGATAATTACTTAAAAAAATCGCTTAACTTATCACCAAAAATATCACCTAAAGTAACGCTGGCATTTCCTTGATTTGAAAATTCTTCAACATTTTGTTCCACGATTTTATCATCCTTAGCTTCTTTGATAGAAAGGCTAATCTTTTGTTCAGCAGTATTAATATTAAGTATTTTAACATCAACCTTTTGACCTTTTTCTAATACATCTTTTGGATGCTTAATATGATCATCTGAAATTTGCGATATATGAACCAACCCTTCAATGCCTGAATCCAGTTGAATAAATGCCCCAAAATCAGTCAACCGTACAACCTCTCCGCTAACTACCGAACCCACTTTATGACTACTAGATATATTATTCCATGGATTTTGCTGTGCATTTAACACCTTTAACCCAATACGATCTTTGTCTTTTTGTAGTTCTAAAATTTCAGTATCCACTACATCGCCCACTGATAAAATTTCACTAGGATGCTTTACTCTACGCCAGCTAAGTGCTGAAATATGAGCCAATCCATCAATTCCACCGATATCTATAAATGCACCAAAATTCTCAAGTTTCTTAACTTCACCTTTTAGTACATCACCTACTGATAATTCAGACCACAATTTTTCTTTTATATCTTCCTTTTCAACAAGTTCAATTTCTTTTCGTGAAAGAATAACATTTTTCTTTTCTTTATTTACTTCCATAACTCTTACCATCAGAGTTTTGCCCACAAATTCACTCATATCTTCCACATATCGAACGGATAACTGAGATGCAGGAATAAATGCCCTAACACCCTTTATAAAAGTTACAACGCCACCCTTAACTTCCTTATTTATCGTCACTTCAATAGCAGTTTTAGAATTCATCGCTTCAATTAATTCATCCCATACCACCACTTGGTCAGCACGTTTTTTAGAAAGTAACACTTGACCTTGTTCTTCGCTAATTTTTAAAACATATACATCAATTTCATCGCCTTCTTTAACCACTGTACTAGGATCTAGTGAACCATCATAACTTAATTCTGATTTTGAAATGACACCATCTGACATATGTCCAATATTTACTATAACATCTTCTTTTCCAACATTTACAACCTTACCCTTTATAATATCTCCTTTTGCAAAAGACATCATTGATTTTTCAATTTCATCCATAAATTGCCCCATGTCTTGTTGTTCTGTCATGTACACTCTCCTTATCCCCACTTTGAATATGTAACTAAATTAACTCCCCCTTTAGAATATCTATTATTTACCCATTTGTAAAGGGGTTTATCACTAAAAAACGACCCATTTCAAAATGAGTCGCTTTTATATAATCATTACATTCCTAGCTACATTAATATAACCAAAAATACTTGGCTCTGGATAAAGTTATGCGTGAAGGGTTTGACATAACTTTATCCAGATGCCGTAATCGCAAGAGATGCGAATGAAGAGGGTCCGCATATGCGGTTAAGTTATTAACAATTTAAAAGGATTAAATAAAGCAATAAAAAATGCCCACCTTTACGGTAGACATGGTACAATCATATGAAATATATAGCATCAACGGCTATAAAACCATTATCGTAACACCACCTATCCGCGTAGGTTTCTAGCATTGTTCTACTCGGCAAGTCTCCTGACTCAATTCATCGCTACATCTCCTTCCCATCCTTAGACAGTGGATACGATGTACCATAAATTTTACAGTGGCGGGACCGTGTCGGATTTACACCGACTTCCTTTTTAAACCTATTAGTACCGAACAGCTTTATTCATTTGTTCATATGTTATCACCATTTTCATGATTTGTCAAACAATTTTGAAAATTTGTCTAGTTTTTTTCAGGTGAAGCATTCGGAAAATCTTCTACAACGACCTTTCCTTTTAACACATAGGTAATCTTATATCTAGATGGTATCTGCGTATTATTATCATCATAAAATATCTCTGCCACAAAATCCTTACAACCTTTTGCCTTACGAATATTATCTTCCATATATGCTTGATCACCATGTCGATTCATTACATAATGCTGTGGCGTAATATTATATGCATTGGCAACTCCTCCAAGAGAATCAGCAATAACGTGACCTTCATCATAAATTTTAGATTCTGTACCTTTGACTTTAGCCTCATCGGGATAGTAACGTCCTGTACTTAAAACATTTTCCTTTTTATCATTTTGCGGTATAATTTCCTTAGCCACAACCTTTACTAACTGTCCATAGTCATTGGTAAATGCCCAATATTCTCTATCTCCAAAACCTATATCTACCACTACATTACTCTCTCTATGACCTGATAAGTCGCCACCATCCACTTCAATTTTACGATAACCTTCAAATAATTTATCATCAATTACCAGTGCATGCTGGATAGATGTTTCATCATCTAAAAATGATAAAAATTCTGATAAATCCACATGGAAAAATCTATTTACCAACAATATCACAATAGCAACTATTAATGCAATTATTTCCTTTTTCTTTTTACCATTAAATTTCATAAATACCCCTATTCTTATTAACATATCTCCCGTTCTAACGAGGGAATTTTAAGATGATAACTAGGAAGCAAAATTTAACACGAGTGTCTTACCTACTTCTAGCGAGAAGATTTTGAGATGATAGTGCAGTTGTTTAGAGAAACCTCGAGGGCGTGTACTCTAGTACATAACCGAGCGGTTTACTCGACAACAA